>Ga0208128_1000500_pt1 | contig 15943 bp, 11 predicted proteins | sample ETNtaG_35_FD_185758 | JGI IMG/M metagenome (GOLD analysis project Ga0208128, IMG submission 185758) | Marine microbial and viral communities from oxygen minimum zone, Eastern Pacific Ocean - ETNP201306PF51B (SPAdes) (version 2) | ecosystem: Environmental > Aquatic > Marine > Oceanic ... | reverse complement strand
GTGAATAAGGTGCGCGTTTTTTTAAAGGTCTGAAAACAGGGGCGAAGTTAAAGTCAAGTTCTAGTTTGTAGCTGGCGCAGGTCGGACTCAAGCAATCAGTAATAGCATTTTTGAAGGCTGAACACTCGGAATCATATTTTGAATACAGGCATTTCTTGTTGAGAAATTTCCAGAAACCTTCAATACAGGTTCAAGTTTGGGGGATAAAGGCCCCTAAAACATTGAATCCCTTTCGGCCGGCTAAGGCTTGGATGAAAATTTGAGTCAACGACCCAAGAAAACCAAGAAATGGTGCCAGCACGAAATGAGCGGCCTCGACGAAAAAGGCGGCTCTGTCACCAGTTGTGGCTTCCTCCAAACATGGCTGCAACTCTTTTTTTAATCGGTCTTGTTCTTCGAGATCGGCCTTAGCTGGAATGGTCCCCACTTTGTAACGTTTGAGACCGATCGACGACTTAGACAGCAGAGTCGAATACGATTTTAACTGTGCTTGATCCCGGTCAATTCTTTGATTTTCGCTGATGCTTGTTTAAAACGGGTAGAGTATTGACTGAAATAGAGGTTAAAGGTGCAATTTCACCATGGGACAGCCCCTGACTTTTGAGCCACAATGCTTCCATTTTCTTCTGAACTCTGGGATGAGGGTAATGATAAGGATCATCATCGAGGGCTTTGATTTCTTCTTTGGTGAACGGTATCCGAATCAGACCAATTTCCCCACATTAGAAAGAGGTCTATTGAAGTCAAAGCAACGGGGGCATGCCAAGATCATACCCGATTTCCGTTGCATTTTAACGCGCAATTTGATACGTTGTTAAGTATACTGGAAGCTATTATTCGCACCGTTAATTCGAAACGGATGCAACATTTAGAACAAAAATTAACCCACGACAGGCTTTTAGCTGAACTTTCTTGTCGAGCCCAGCTGAATGTGGCCGGCCTCTCTCAAGGTTAGTTCAAAGACTGGAAAAACCTCACCAATTCTACACCGTGTGCCTTAGTATTCAATTTTCTTTCGATGTTGGCGATCTTGCCTGCTTTGTCGATGTATATTGCCATTCGACTGCTGGTTAGGCTATTCTTTTTATTGGCTGCACCAAACAATAGACTGAGGTTTCGTCCAGCATCAACCAAAAGCGGAAAGTTAAGATTGTTTCGATCTATAAATTTTCGGTGTGATTTCGCATCTTGAACTGAAACACCAAACACCTGGATATCCAAGTTTTCTATTCGGCTCATCTCATCCCGGAGAGAGCAAACTTGTGCGGTTCAGCCCGGTGTCATATCCATCGGATAAAACGATAGCACCACACGTTTCTTGCTCTTGAAGGCACTTAACTGATAACCAATGTTATTTTCGTCGTAAGCAACAAAGTCTGGTGCCGGCTGACCGACTCGAATCTGATATTGGGTGGTTTCCTGGACAGTTTCCAGCACCTCAGAACCGTGTTCCGGGATATTCACTTTACGGTTGATAGATCGGATGTAACCTGCTTTATCGATCACGAAAGTGGTCCGACTAGACATTCCATTATCTTCACGAATACTGGAATACAATCTGGAAACTTCCAGATCTGTGTCGGCCAGGAGTGGGAACCCAAACTGATACTCCTTTTGGAACTCCCGGTGCGATTTCTCGTTGTCTCTGCTGATTCCGTAGACTACAGTATCTGTTTCTAGAATCTTAGGTAACTCATCCCGGAGTGACTGAAGTTCCGAGGTTCACCCACCCGTGAAGTCTTTGGGATAGAAAGCCAGTACCACATTTTTCTTTCCGCAATAGTCGCTAAGGCGATGCTTTTTGCCGTAACCGTCTTTGAGTCTAAAATTAGGAGCAACCATCCCGACTATTAGCCTTCCACCAGCGGTCGGAGAGATAAGCGTTTGTCGTTGCTGTTCTTCCATACCTGTCGTCATTTGAAGATCCTTTGCTGTTTCTGCTATTCCATAAGCAACAACAGCATGAGCCAAAAAAATCGAGATTATAGATAAAAATTTATCCATGGCGACGCGATGTGCTGATTATGTCACAAAAAAATAACTATCTACTATTTTGTCAGGACGGACCGTCCTGGGATGGAACCGGTCAGCCACTTGGAATCCCACAATCAGCAGCCATATTAAGGCTTGGACTGGAGGTTTGCCCAGAAAAAACCGAGAGGGTCTTTTTCGGGTTCGAAGTGCCACATTGCGGGCATTCGAGCCCTGCGATCTCCTCCGCTGTTACGCTCATTCGTTGCAGAATCTCAAATTGATCTCCACATTGCCGACACTGGTATTCATAGAGTGGCATTTTCTTTCTAAGTCCCTTATGATATAATTTTGCAGAATAGCTAGTATTATAAAGGAAAATCGATTGCATTGCAAAATAAAATCCTGACGTTTAGTGGCTGGTTTTTGTTTTGTTTAGTCGGGCGCGCATTGGCAGTTCCCCCAAACCCGTACCTGTTTTTTGAATCGAGTAACCCTGTTGCTTTTGGTGATCAAGGAGAAAGTGAAACTACGAGCCGTCGAACCAACAATTTAGACGCAGAACATTTTTTCGCTGCACTGCAAGGATGTTGCTTCCAACGGCAGATGGCCGTTCAACAGGCTGATGGAATCGAATATGTGTTGGCAATTAAGATTGATTTCCAAGATCAAGTTGGGACACGAAGCGGTGACCAACTTGACCAATACCTTTTTGCTAACCAAGGAATTTCACTTAAAACCTACTACCGGGAGGTTTCCTACGGTCAGATGGAGATCCAGGCTGGCCCTGCTAACGGGATGCTGCCGAAAGGTAACAAATGGATCCGAGCTAATCGTCTAATGTCCTATTATGGTGATGGTAAGCACAATGTTTCCCGTTACCGCGAATTAGTTAGAGAAGCATGTAGGGGGATTGACACCGAGATTGATTTCCGTCAGTATGACCGTGATAGAAATGGTATCGTTGACCACTTATTTGTGGTTCACTCAGGTGATGATGAAGCCTCGACTTTCACCGGGACATTTGGGCCCAATATCTGGTCGGTATTAGTTCCCCGTGTTAATGGAAAGTTCGACGGGGTTATGGTTGACGCCGCAGTTTTAGTAGCCGAAGAGCCAAGTTTTAAGCATCCACATTTAGGCATCTACTTCCACGAATTTTTTCATGACTTTGGGGCTCCGGACGTCTATGGATCTCCAATGATCGACGCACGTGACCATAAGTGGGGATTGATGGGTATGTATGGCCCCTATCAGGGAGATATGGTCAACGGGTCAGGTGATGGTATGAATCCAAGTCATATTATGGGGTATCTGAAGTGGGATTTTGATGCTCGTCCGGAAAATGGTCGTCACGGTTGGCTAAAGACAACTAAAATCGGGGAGAATGTGGTTAATCTACCAGTTCCCTGCATTGAGTTAAATCCAACCTTGTTCGAGATCAATATTTTAGAGCGGAAAAAAGAGTTTTTTCTGATCGAAAACCGTAATACCGGTTCCGGGGCAATCTACGACCGGAAACTGCCGGAATCAGGTATTTTAATTTGGCATATTGACGAAAGCAAAGCCCGTTCACCTTATAGTATCGATGCCGGACAGCAAATCTGGTTAGAAGATCCCAATGACCCACAACATATAGGGATTAATCCGAAAGATCCAAATCAACGCAATCTAAAGTTTATCTCAGATGGTGCGGCCTACTCAACGGATGACCAACAGGTAGCCTTCATGCCCTCAACCCGGCCAAATACCTACGCCAACGATGGAACACCGAGCCGTATTTCAATCACTAACATTGGTCTGGAAGGGAAAACGATGTCGCTAACGGTCTCTTTTGGCGACACCTATGAGCCGAATAACAGTTTTGTGCAGGCTTTCCCGTTAGAAACTGGTCAGATCTACCAATCGTTTATTTTCTCGGCAAATGATGCTGACTACTATCGCTTCCGGCCGGAAACCGATACTATTATCGTGGCCCAACTGACCGAAATACCAGTTGAGAACAGCTATCACTTGTCTCTTTTTGATCAACATCAAAACTTGATTGCTGTATCAGCATTGATAGAATCAGCGGTTGGCCAGCAAATCGTTTATCAAGCCGAGGCAACCGAGATCTTGTATCTCGTAGTCAGATCCAGATCCGGATTCAGTAGCGAGCAATCTTATCAACTCATTCTACAGCAGATTGAAGATCAGGTAGGTCGTTTGCAGATCTCTCGAGCGCGTTCTTTTCCTAATCCGGTACAATCGGGGCAGCGGGTAACACTGACCTACACAATTCCCGATTTTCAAAAGGCAGACGAAGTAGCGTTGAAGATTTATAGCGTGGGGGGAGGGCTAGTGCACTCGGACTCACGGCCAACCGTAGTTGGATCTGGACGTTTTAGTTGGCCGGCAAAAGGCGTTGCGGCCGGTATCTATCTCTATTTAATTAGAGCGAAAAGAGATGGAGAACTGCATCAAGTCAGTGGAAAAATCGCCGTCGTCTCCAATTAAATAATCAGCTTTAATCGGTCTTGATCTGCTGGTGTAAAATGACTTGCAATCGTTTTACGTATCGTCGCTTCGTCGTAACGGCGTGAGAAGTGTGTTAGCACAATATGTCGGCACTGCAAAGCAGGAATGATTTCGACCAATTGGTCGAGACAAAAGTGCATCGTTTCCTCTGCTCGTTGCTGGTCCTCGGGCTGGATAAACGTGCACTCACAAATCAGGGTAGGAGATTTTGATAACAGTGGGTAAGCGTCCAAGGGAACTGTATTAGTGTCTCCTAGATAAGCCACCTTGGGTAGCTCGATCGGCTGAGTAACTTTCACACCTAACCGTCTCAATTCGGCGATCTCGGAACCTTCTAAATGGTGAAACTCCGGCTTTAGCTTTTGACGAACTTCACACACAAGATAGCCGACAGAGGTAACACGATGGCTTAACGGCAACACGTAGGCAACTAGGTTATTTCGAAACTCAATTCGATCCCCCGGTTGAACAGGTGTCAGTTCATAATCCCAGATACTACTACATTCTAGCTTCGAAATTTGGTTTAAAATTTGACTCAGTTGCTCGACACCATCGGCGGGTGCAAAAATTTGGCCCGGCGCAATTTTTGCCATCCACCGCTGGCTGATATAAATCGGCAAACCGAAGTAGTGGTCCAGATGAAAGTGGGAGATAAAAACGTGGTTGGTACCGATGAACGAAATCGGGCAACGCCCTAAATCAAAGATGAGATCCAATTCTCCTATACGGAGATAGGTGGAAACACCGGAGACCGAGTTTCCCTCGATTGTTAGATCGTCACATTTCAGTCGAACCATTTGCCTTGATAAAATTCACTGGTAGTAGTTGTAGTAATTGTAGGCTGGACAGTTGCTGTTCATGTAAAGATGCGACTAACTTCCATCATGCCAGGTAATATGATACATCAGGCATATTATGAAATGCACACGCATTTTTTCAGCTTTATTTTAAGTATTAAATACATTGGAGGATAAGATGGAAATGTACCAGAATACATTTCCGAATCATCTATGCAGGTAAAAATTGGAGTTATTGGCGGGTCGGGATTCTACCAGATGGATGGATTGGGTCAGGTGGAAGAAATCGAGGTTAAGACACCCTTTGGTTACCCAAGTCACTCAATTATTGTTGGAACGATTGACGAGCAACAAGTCGCTTTTTTACCCCGCCATGGAGTTGGTCATCCGCGGTTGCCTTCGGAGATCAACGTTCAGGCTAATATCTATGCCATGAAGAGTATCGGGGTTGAGTGGTTAATCGGAGTTAGTGCTGTCGGCAGTCTGAAGGAAGAGATTGAACCACGCCATTTTGTGGTGCCAGATCAATTATATGATCACACCAAAAATCGGACTTCTACCTTTTTTGGTGATGGCATTGTGGCACACGTTAGTTTTGCTCAACCATTTTGTCCAGTTTTAGGACAGGTTATTTATCAAAGCGCAACTCAGATAGAAGCGACAGTTCATTCTGGTGGAACCTACATATGTATGGAAGGCCCGGCCTTTTCGACTCTGGCGGAATCGAAACTTTATCGCCGGTTCGGTTTCGATGTGATTGGGATGACAGCAGCGCCAGAAGCCAAGTTAGCGCGGGAAGCGGAAATCAGTTATGCGGTTTTAGCTTGCTCGACGGACTACGACTGCTGGCATCCAGATCACGATACTGTCACCACAGAAATGATTATTGAAAATCTGTTATCTAATGTTGAGACAGCTAAGCAGATTGTCCGAACCGCGATCCAGAATATGCCGGGTCGTCAAACTGATAGTCCGGCATACAACGCCCTCGAAAAGTCAATTGCAACTCACCCGGACGCAATGCCAGAAGCAACTAAGCAAAAGCTAGATCTACTGATTGGTAAATACCTCAAATCGTAGAGAAACAAAAGGTGTAAACCAGGTTCTATTCTGTGGCAGGCCTATTGCGGCCAACCAATCATGCGACTTTTTCAACCTGAAGAAAAATTTTCGAATTACTATCAAATCGAGCTTTGCATCGACACAGAAGGGAAAGGTGCTGTTTATAAAGCCCGCAATACTCGGCTTGGCAACGAAATTGCGCTCAAGATCTTTAATCCGGTGCTGTTTCCTGATCGAGAAGCCTACGGTCTCTTCGAGGAAAAAGCTCAAGCTTTCGCCCGCCTAAATCATCCTAATATTGCTCGTTTTTTTCACTATGGTACTTTTGAGGAGATGCCGTTTGTCGCGATGGAGTTTATCCCAGGACAACCACTTTATCAATATCTCCAGACGAGTGCCCCACTACCTACCAAGACTGCTTTGAGATTAACTGTGCAGATCTGCACTGCTTTGCAGTACGCGCAAAAGTTTCGTCCAGATAACAGAGATCAAGATTCATCGGTTGCACTTAGCTACGCTCACCAAGACCTTCGGCCCTCTAATATCATGATAATTCCACCGGCTCGCCAGACAGATGAACCGATCGTCCGGCTGACCGACTTTGGATTTTCAGTTCACGGTGCGGTAGACCAACTTCCACTGAACGAACAGTGGTTACGCTACTTGCCAGCAGAATTATCGAAAAACGAATCGGCAGAAAGACCAATAGCAGACGAATTATCAAACCTATACACAATCGGTCAGTTTCTGTTCGATATGCTAGCAGGCAAGAGTATTAGCGATCACGTCTTTAGTAATAGGTTTAATGGCTCAAGCGAATCTGATGTATCATCTATTTCGACGGCTGTGGAGTTGCCGTTAGTCGATTCCCATCCATCTGAAATCGGTCAGGAAATCAACGGTATTATTCAGAAGTGTACAAAGGATCAGCCTACGGAGCGGTTTGAATCTTTGGCTGATTTGCAAGCGGGGCTCGGTCGAATACAAGAGTCAATCAAGTACATTGAGGATGGGCGAACCTTCCAACAACAACAAAAATATAAATCAGCCATTGGGTCTTGGGAGAAAGTACTCAGCTACCTACCGGACAACCAACTGATCCAAGATTTAAAGAGAAAATCTGAGATTGAGCAGCAAATTGAACGAGCAGAGAAACAGGCGGTCATTGGAGATTTTGAATCAGCTATCCAGTCTTGGCAGCGAGTATTAGATCTCTGCCCTTCTGGTGGAGGATCTTCCCTTGCAGAAGATCCTTACTTTCACCGTTCGACCGGTGAAATTGGACGTTTGAAATTACAAGCCCAAATCGAACCTCTCCAGCAAGAGATCCAAGCCCAAAAAGAGCAGATTCGTCAGATGTCGGAATCGCAACTTCAGATCGATACCGAGCGTGATAATTTTGCTCGAGATTTGCTGAGCCGGGATCAGAATCAGGATCGATTACAAGTAGACCTATCAGTGGCTGAAGAAGCTAAAAAGCAAGCAATACAAGAGGGGCAAGAAAAAGTCAGTCAGTTGATAGCTGATAATCAGCAACAGACCGCTGATTTGAAAACTCAGATCAGTGGGAAAAATGAGCAGATCGAGGAATTAAGCCAACAGACGGAAGACTTAACGACACAATGTCAAGGGCTAACCGACAATCTAGAGAAACTATCAGCAGAAAAGCAAGCGTTACAAGAAACCGTTTTGGAAAAGGAAACGGAGTTTGATCAACAAGCAACGAAAATCACACGGTTGACAGCACAGGTAAAGGATCTGGATCAGCGGCAAGCGAATCAAGCTGAAACTATTCAACAACAGGCAACCAATTTAGAACAGACTCAAAAGAGCTTAGCTGAAATAGAAACGCTAGCGACAGAGATTGATCAAGAAAAATCCAATCTAGAAACGCATTTGGCAGACCTAAATCAGGAACAAACTGAGTTGACTGCGAATCTCCAGCAAGTACAACAAGAGCGGGATGAACTCCAAAAGGAGGTGGCCGATCAATACGATCAGCTAAATCAAGGAAAGCGTGAACTGGAGGATCTGTCAAAGCATCAGAAGCAGATGAAGGTAGACCTGGTGGAAACTGAAGGTAAGGTTAAAAACCTAGATCAGGTCAATCGAGATCAGGCCGAACAGATTCGCCAGCAAGAGGATACGGCACAACAAGCAGCAGAAACACAGCTAGAATTTCAAGCGACGATTTCTTCTCAACAGCAACAGGTTGAAAGCTTACAGGAAGAATTATCAACCCAATCCGATGAAATTACAGAAAAAACGAAAAAACTTGAACAACTGGAAAAGAGAAAAGAGAAGGGCGATCAAACCCATCGGCGTGTAGCACAAGAACTACAAGAACAGTTAGAACATTTTCAGCAAGAAAATGAGCAGCTTTTACGTGAACACATTCAGGCCGAAACTGAGAATATCGGGCTTCAAGTTGAGTGGGAGTCAGTTCAAAAGGAAATTGACGGATTAACCCAACAGTTAGTTGCGAATACCGATCTATTAGTTGGTAAAGAACAACAGATCCAACAATTTGTACAGGAAAAGCAACATATCGATACACAAATAGAAGAACTAGAACAGCGATTTCGTTCTCAAACCGAAGCCTTAGTGGCACAAGGTAATTTGAATCAAGAACTTCTGCAGGTTCAAGAAGCCACCGCCGTAGAACAGCAAGACTTGCAGGATCAACTCCTGCAATTACAAGAATACAACTCAGCCAAGGAGACTGAACTTCAACAACAGCAACAGCAAGTTGAGGAGTTAGAACAATCTAAATTAGAAGTTGAGTCCAATTTACAGACGACCTCAGCCGATCTGGATCACCTAAGACAGAAATGGCAGCAACAGGAGCAATCCTCGATGCTGGAGAAAAACAATTTTGAGCAAGTATTGAATGAATCTAAACTGCAAAATCAGCAGTTAATTGACACCCTAGAGCATCAGGTTTCGAGCCTGAAAACGCAGATTGTGGAGAAAGACACGCAATTGCAAAACCTGATTGATGCCAGTGCGACCGGTAATAATGCGGCAAATCTTTTACAACAGCAATACTACGAATTAGAAGCCCAACTTGAAGATAAGAATCAACAACTCGCCGACTTTGGAATAGGAGCATCGGCTGAGCATGCCGCAATGGCGGAGCAGCTACAAAATCTAACTGTAGAAAAAAGTACGGCAGCGGCTCAAGCAGAAGGCCTACAACTGCAGGTCTCTGAACTAGAAGCCGAATGTCGTCGGTTACAAGATCTCAATCAAGAATTAGAGGTAACCACTTCTGACCAAGTACAGCAGGTATTAGATCAAGGAAATCAGCAACAAGAGAGGATCAAATCTGAGATTGAACAGTATAAAGAAGGATTGCAACAGCGGGATGATGAGATTCAGACTTTGACCAACCAAAAAGAGGAATTGGAAACACAGGTGACAGAGCAGAAGCAGATGCTAAAAAGCGCTGCTATTAAGTTCAAGCACCAACGTCAGCAAATTAAATCACTTAGTTCAGGGAATACGGATAGCCAAACTTCAACTGCTGCCCCCCAAGCACCAGCCTCGATGCCATCGTCACCGCCTTCTAATACCAACCAATTGCAAATTCCCAAGCGTACTACTGCCAATGAGTATGTGGACCTTGGTATTTCTTACCGAAAAGAGGGCAAATACCAAGAGGCAATTGTGGCTTATCAAGAAGCGATCAAACTTAATCCTTCGCACGAATGGGCTTATAACAACATTGGATATGCTTACTACTGCGATCAGCAATACGAGAAATCGGTTGCGGCTTATAAAAAAGCTATTCAGGTCAAACCGGACCATGGCTGGGCTTACAATGGATTGGGACGCGCCTACAATCAACTAGGCGATTACCAGCAAGCCACCGAGGCTTTTTTGGCTTCTACCCAGGTAGCGCCAGATAATGCAGAAGCCTTTTATAATTTGGCCAAGGCCTACATGGTCTCGAAAGAAGAGAATTTGGTGTTGTCTTACTTAAAACAGGCTATCACACAAGATCCTGCTTATGCTATAGCGGCGCAAGATGAACAGGCCTTTGCCGAATTAGTAGAGAATCCGAAGTTCAAGCAGTTAGTCTCTCCATCTGAATGAAAGGTGATAAGTAGAGGATGCTCTTACGCTTCTACCAGAAGATCTGCGTAAGCAGCTAGCGTTTTTTCGGCAATTGTTTCCCAGGCAAAATCGTGAACATGTTTTGCGCCCCGCTCAATGAGGTCATGGCGCACGGATTGGTCCCGGTAGATGGTTAGCAGGTGTTGAGCCAGAGCCTGTGGATCTTCTTCCGAAAAGATCAAACCGGCTTCTCCGATAACATTAGCGATCTCGCCTGAATTCGACCCAATCACCGGTACACGGCAGGCCATCGCCTCGATCAATACACGTCCAAAAAACTCAACCCAGTCGGGCATAGTTCGGGATGGTAGTACTAATACGTCCATGCAATTGATATATTCTGGAACTGCTTCTGGCAAAACTGCCTCAACCCACACCAGTTGCTTTTCAATTCCGAGTTCTAGTGCTAATTTTTCCAATTCAGTTCTGTATTCACCATTTCCCAACAATAGGATCTTGAATGAGGTTACAGATGTACGAGGGTAGGACATCTGCTCGGGTACACAAACCCATTCAGCAAAAATTTTAGCCGCTTTGAACAGAAGGTCGACTCCCTTCATGTATAGGAATCGGCCTACATAGCCGATCACGAAATTATTCATTAAACTCAGCGACTTTTTCAGATTCATGACTACGGAGTTGCCAATCATCGGCTGAAATAGGCGAAGGTCTACCCCATTTGGGAACACAATTGAGCGACCTTTGTAGCCTCGCCGAGCCAAGATTTGTACCGCATTAAGACTCAGCGGAAATGCGAGGTCTGTTTCCCGGAAAATTCGTCGCTCGATCCACCTAGGCAAAAAGCCGAACCGTTGCTTGATTTCAACACTGAGAGAAGTTCGAAAAATCAATTTACTATGAGGGCAGAACCAGCGTCGAAGTTGAAGGGTTTGAAGTGCATTTAGACTCCAAGCCTCTTCTTCTAAGTGAATGATGTCAGGTTGGAAATCGCGAAAATGCGTCGTCAAACCACGGCGGTAGACAAAACGGCTGCCGTAGCCGGAGAAGCAGATCGGCAGTGAAAACTCTTGGCAGTGATTATCTGGTGTTGGCGTAAAGGTCAGTTGTTGAAAGTTCTCGATCCATTGGTTAGGCGTAATGATGCGGATTTGGACTTCAGGGTACTTAGAAGTTAAGTCTCCTATCAAAGTGAACTTTCGCCGATAGGACCGCATAATGTAGGAATGGGAGAGAACTAGAATCCGAGCCTTCACACGTACCCTATTATTCGTCAGTATACGGTATACACTGGCCGAACGCACATTTCAATCTAGAGTTTGGGTATTCACCAATATATCTGAAGTAGGTTGGAGGTCGGCTTTTTATTTCTATCAACTCACAATTGATATTAGCCGCTAAAAATCTAAGTTAGCTATTGCCCTCGACGTCACTGGATGAAGTTTTGGTCGATGGAGGCTGATTCAAGATCGGCAATTCAGTTCCTTCAGGTAGGCCTCCCGCCGGACGAGAGGCATTGATGGCATCAACTTCGTCAGCAGTGAGAAAGTCTTTTACCTGAGTTGAGGCTGACTGAGGGGATTGAAGTGGCAGACCGTCTAAAACTGCAATCACGCTTTCTACCCTTTTTCGGATTTCTATCTTCTCTTCTTCAACTGCCTGCTTCTGTCGTTTATGCTGCTCCTGTAAATTCTGAAAACTCGATTCCACCTGCATTAGTTGACTGTTACGGCTTTCCAAATCACGGACGGTTTTGTCCCGTTGTTGGAGTTCTTTCTGTAACTGATCAATCTGGTTCTCTAAAGCAGTTCGTTCTTGCTTCAATTGATTAATCAATGCGACGGCTTGTTCAACACGTTGTTCCAATAATCCAATGATGTTGACTTGTAGATCTTCCAGCATTTTTAGTCCTTATTGGTTTTGTGAGTCAACCGAGTTAGGTGAATCGGACTTAGCGGACAACAGTTTCTGGTATGCCTCCGAATTTGCATATTCTTGAAGAGCTTTGAATCTAGCAAACAGGAACGGTTGTGCCAACTTCAGTTGGCTCGACTTCTCCCAATTATTAATTGCATCTTGCGCTGTGGGTGGGAGTTTTTCCAGAATAATCTGACGTTTTTGGTCGACGATTTTAGCTTGTTTCAAATAATCTTCAGCAGAAATAGCGACCATATTGGCCGGTACCGCTAACCTGAAGTTGATCAAGGCTCGATTGGCTGCCGCTAAGTCTTGGCAGGCGATCAGACCAGCCCGATCCGCAGAGATTTCGCTTGCCAGTACCCAATCAGCTAAGATTAGATCTGAAATCTTACCTAGAAACGATTTGATAAGTTCTTGTACCCATTTACCGAGAACAAAGTCCATCGAACTTAATCCACCGCTAAAAAGGGTATGATAAAAGATATGGTCACATTTCAAGTGTCCAAGTTCTCGGCCAATTGCAAAACGAAGTTCTGCCGGGTCTGATTTCTCTATTAAATCAGACGACAATAACAGAAATGGATCGTGGAAATTGACAATTTCAGCGTACATTACCTGATCACCAACGATAAAAATAAACGGAATTTCTGGCAAATGTAACACCTCAGCACACCGCTGCACATCTTTTTTCACCCATCCGAATTGTTCTTCGGTTACCATTACCCCGCGTCGCATAGTTTCAATCGTCAACTGATAGTCGTGCGTTTCACCGGCTTTAACCCGCAACCATGGCACGATATCTGACTCCTCCGGTTTAATAATTTTCTTAATGAAAGTAGGAATCTGATAGGATCTAAACTTGTCAATTAGCTGCCGATCTTCTACCGTTTGAAAATCGGTAACCGCCAGATTTTCAGGGATAACTGAATCTGACGCACCGTATCCTGGACAACAGGTCCAAATCGAGACCAGAAAGGTGAAAAAGGCTATAGGTACAGATTGTAACAATTTTTGAAGGTGGTAACTAGCGTAGGCGGTATCAAAATGGATATTATGTTCTTCGGCCATCACCCATTTACAGTTGGGAGCGATGGTCTGTGATCGTGATCCGTTTCCGCATCGAGTTGTACCAGTTGGTAAATTCTTCATTCTTCTTAGACTGTAGCAGCGTCTTCATTACTTCTGCTTTGACTTTAGGCTCGGAAGTCAGCTTCTCCATATCGGCCTCTTCCCGCTCGATAAGTTGGATGATATAGTGAGCTACATCTCCCTCGAATGGTCCAGCGACCTCATTGAGCCCCATCCGAAAGGCCTTGAACATAGCATCCTGGCAAGCCCCCATATTTGAGATGTAGGTGCTGTTGACACTGAGAGAAAATAGCCCGCTTTCCTCAATTTTCTTGTCCTTGATTGATGTTCCCTCTGGAGGCATATAACCTTTGAGAAGTTCCTCTAGAGTCCCATCACCTTGATGATCGGTGATCACCTTCTCTGCATCATCCAGTGCTAACTGTTTGGCTTTTTCCTCTTTCAAGTCACTTTTGACAGCGGGTTCGACATCCTCGAACGCCGGTATTTCAGTAGCTTTTTTCTCCAAGACAATAGCCACAAAAAATGCTTCGACCTCGCCATTGCTCCGCTTAACCTCAATTACATCATTTATATTAAGCTCCATTTCAAATGCTTTCTCGATCAAATCACCATAGGTATAACGAGAACCGATATTGGGAATCGAACTGGCGTCTTTCTCAAATAGTCCGGTTTCTTTAACCGCTAGTCCTTTGCCGGTATAATCTTCCTGTTGCATGGCGATTTCATAACTGTCCAGTTCCACGTCTATCAATAGCTGATCGGCAAGTTCTCGGGCCGTATTAGCCCCGTCAGTTTTCACCAACAAGGTTTTGATCTCTTGCTTGACTTCGTCAAAAGTTCGAGTTTCAATCTTCTTATCTTCCAGTTTGATGATATGAAAACCGAATTCAGTTTCTACTAAATCACTAATCTCACCGATGCTGAGTTGTTCAAAACAAGCCCGGTCAAACTCTGGCACCATTTTACCTCGCCCAAAAGAACCAAGTGATCCACCGTTGGGAGCGGAAGGCCCGTCAGAGTGTGTCTTGGCTAGATCTGCAAAAGTTTTACCGGCTTCAATCTCTGATTTTACTTTTTGGAGTAAATTTTCTGCTTGTTGACGAATTTCCCTCTTTTTTTCCGCGCTTGCGCTCTGCTCCACTTTTTTCAGGATGTGTCTGGCCGTTACTTCTGCCACTTCACCGTATTGCTTTTCATTTCTGTCGTAATAATCCTGAATCTGTTCATCGCTAACGAAGTCAGCGGGTGCAATTTGCACATATTTGAGATTGATTTGGTCTGCCTGTTTATATTTATCCTGATTGGCCTCAAAATAGGATTTGGTTTCTTCGTCGGTGATTTCAGCAATACTATTATACTCATAGTGACGAAAACGGATAAACTTCAATTTGGCTTTGGTATTTTGGCGTCGATAGGTTTCTTCAATCTCCAGATCTGTTACTAATGGTAAGTTGTGCAGGAGGTTCTCAATCCCTTTGTAACTGCGTTCGACCTGGATATCTTTCTCGTACTCGTTGCTCTGGCCGACTTTTTGGTATTGCCGATAGGCATTTAATTGAGTTGGATTAGAGGCAATATATCGCTCAATTTCAGCTTGCGTGACTGGCATCTCCTGCTTAACAAGTTCCCGCAGCACATATTGCTCGATGATATTCTTTTCGACTTCTTTTTGGTCTTGTTGGACTTGTGATTGCTGATTAAAACTGATCGCTTGATCTAGTTCACTCTGAGTAACCTCCATCTCACCTATGGTCAATGCGATCTCTTCTGGCGTCGAACCACCTCCACTCTTTGAACTACCGTACAAGAAAACTGAGCCGACAACAAATGCAACCGTTACAATTCCAATTAAAATTTGCGCAAGCCCTTTTTCCCTTAGATAGATAATCATAATGCAAATTATTCCTTCTCAGATCGGTAAGCTAAAGGTACATGTTAGCATAATTTTCTCCTTGGATTCAAGTATCAAGTATAACCAGATAGTTGAGAAAATAGCGTATAGTGGGCTTGGGAGTTTAGCCCCTTTCCAAGGCCGGGATTCGATCCTTCCCTGATCACGAAGATGTCGGTTCTGACTAACAGTGGATTTATGTTTTCCAATAACAAATGGCTGTTTTCGTTAGTGAGTGTTCCGTTTTCAACCGGGCATAAATAGCATAAATACTGATGTTGTTGCCGGTTGAGCTAAGCCCAGTTGAGTAAACACTTCTTTGACTGGGCTCGGCTTGGACAACTTACTATATCTGCTTCATCTGGCTTACTAGTCGTTGCGCTTACCAGTTAAATCGTAAGCATAATACATAATAATAGAGACCTTTGATTAACTAAGAGCAAAAAGCACTCACTTATTACAAAATTGAAATTAATAAATCAAAAATAGCCATTTGTTATTAAACTAGAGTTTAGAGTCTCACTAAACAAATAGGAGAAACAATGTATAAAAATAGTTGGCATTGCGGCCCAAAAATCGTTGCCGCTCCTGGAACCGCTTTGGCTTTTTAACAGCT
>Ga0208128_1000499_pt1 | contig 15965 bp, 16 predicted proteins | sample ETNtaG_35_FD_185758 | JGI IMG/M metagenome (GOLD analysis project Ga0208128, IMG submission 185758) | Marine microbial and viral communities from oxygen minimum zone, Eastern Pacific Ocean - ETNP201306PF51B (SPAdes) (version 2) | ecosystem: Environmental > Aquatic > Marine > Oceanic ... | reverse complement strand
TTCCAGGAGCGGCCAGAAGAAGGAAATTACAACCTTCCACTTCTGGAGGCCGCAATCAACCTCAAAGGATATTCTCCTATCCCAAACGAACTCTTCTCTTGGATCACATTTTGATGAAAAACAGCGTAAAGCGGCATAAAATGGGAAATAGTAACAGAGAGAGCAACTCGAACAGGCTGATAACAATCAACCTGAAAATAGCTTGTTCACTCTAAACTCGAGGTAGTATTTTCGGCGAAAAAACGGAAAATACCTTTGTCGATGAGAAAGCGGGAACCTGCGCTATGCGCTGAAGGTACAGCACCCATTAAGCCTCTGGTTGACTGTTGAGGGCGGTACTAATGAATTCTGAGTTGTACAAGTGCCCTCGACCGATAAGTCGGCAAAAAGGGAGGTGCGGAAGATAGAGATAGTGGAGATTGATGACAGGTGGCATTTTACCGTCAAAAAACGAAAATTATGGCTCCGGATTGCGAGCGACAGATTGGATCAGCAAGTCATTGCCTATACCGTTGGCGTCGGCAGTAGGAAAGCTTGGAACAGATTACTCGACTGAATCAATGGCCATCGCATGGCTCAAATAGCGACCGGTGGATTCAAGGTCTAGAAACAAATTGTCTCGATGGAACAGATTAGAGGTCCAAAACAGACCATTCAAGTTGAAAGTTTAAGTGCAAATATCAGGCACTATCCGGCCCGATTTAGACGGCGCACAGGATGTTATTCCAAGTGCCCCATAATGGTTGACCCGTCCTTGACGCTACTTTTTTATACAAAAGTATTCTCTATATTATTTTAGCAATTCCATAATTTTGAGTTGGTCACAGTTGCCACATTGATCCCGTAAAGCTTTCACGGTTTCAATTGTCCCATCCTGTCCCTGGTCGAACGACTAGGCTGTTTCGGTGTGGAGTTTTACCCAGTTATAGACCCGTTACATTCGGGCCAGCACTTTTTCCACATCCCGCTCCGGTGTCAGGTGATGCTGCACCAGGCTCGAATAGACTGGAATCCGATCACGGAATTTTCCACCTAACAGGTTCCAGATAGGCGTGCTAAGCGCCTTGCCTTTAATATCGAAGCAGGCAATATCCATAGCACTGATAGCCGCCATATGCGCTCCTAATGTTTCCGGTTCGATATCCACCTCTAAATAGTTGTTGCCAAAGAGCATCGGTGTGGAACGGATCGCAGCCGAGTACTTTTTACCCTAGTATCTCTGCGATCTGGGCAGTGAGTTGCCCACCATGGAAGGGGCTTCGCCCCAGCCTGCGATACCTTCGTCTGTGTTCACCTTCAGATAGACGAATCGATTATAAAGAAGAAAAACTTCGACCTTGGTGATTCTCACGGCCTTTCCTTTAGCAGCTAGTTCTATAAGATAATATTATAAAGTGAGGTTAATAGATCTCAAATTTATGATGATTCTCAGAGTTAGTTCGGAAGTGGCAACTCATCTGTTTTCGATAACATCAAGTTTTTCTATCTGCTGGATTCGCTGTTGACCAAACGCTTACAAGAAAGTAATTAAAGTTTATCAAAAGTGAAAAGATCGTGTGTCACAGTTGTGAGCACAACTCGCCAAGGAATTCAACCATAAGCAAAATAGTAATTAAGTTTAACCGAAAAACAGTTTGACTGACAGGTCCAACCCTTCGTATCGACAGCCAGACGTGGTTATAAATGTGAGATTCTCAAGGTTATACCATTGCCAGCACAGGTCTGATAGCCGAGAATCATCCATACATAGATACTATATTCTTCATCCATAAGTTTCAATGAGTTCCCTTTCTTACCGCTGGACATTACCTTGAGTCTTGAGATACACCTGCGGAATTCAACTGAATACGGTTATACCTTTACCAGACGTACTGTAGGGCGAATATGACTTGAAAACGGGCCGAATATAATTTAAACTCACACCTGTAATCAAATTGGTGAGGCGCTGACAAACTATCCGCTGCCTAAAGGAGAGCCGATGGATTTCATAATCTGGATTGTCGAAAACCAAGAAAACCTGAAAGACACCTATCAGCGTTTCAAAGAAGAAACAGGTGATCAGGATATTCCCCTAGATGAGTTCTGTGTCTATATGTGGGAAGAAACTACTCGGACAAAATCTAGAACTATCCGACAACAATTGAAACAGAGCGAAAGATTGGAAGAAGGCAAAAAAAAATTATGGTCGTTATACTGACTTCCCGTTTATGCGGTATTCTATTGCTAAATCAGAGTAGTTTCGACACCTACCTGGCCTGATTTTAATTTTGCGACACTGCGTAACCTTTCACCGCGAATGGGAAGAGGCTTCGCCCTAGCAACACGACGAAATTCCTTTTGCAATATAGACTCTCGATTATGTGCGGCTTCGGTTTGGTGGTTTACAAGTGTTGCGACAATCTGGCTGAAAAGAGAAGTATCCTGTACCAAACTGCCCTCCGATAGTGCTCCATTCACCAGTTGGGTCTAAGTTTTGAAAATTGCCTTCTGGTCCAGGGTTACTTGACTTATACGCATAATTGTCCAAGTGAAAAACTGGCTAAAGCAGATGGACCTTTTAAAAGTATTTATAAAGACCTTAGAGGTAAACGGCAGTACAAGGCTATATTTGTACATGGTAGACAGCTAGCTAAAATCACCACACTAAACCAAGCTAAGAGGTAGAGAAATGGCTCACCCAGGTCTTAATAAATGGGCTCAAAATGTGGGAGATCTGCGACTCTTATCGCTAAAAGCGCCGCATCCTCGAAGTATATATGGACCGCGGACAAAATCGGATGGTTTTATAGTATGTGAGATTTATAATTTGACTCTTATTCTTCAAGCGGGAAAACTCAAAGGCTAGTGGGACTGCGAAGCTATATTCGCTACACCATCTGTTGACCAGACTTGCACCGTTCGGAGGTCGCGGAATGGTCAGTGAACTCCAGCCAAGCATACAGAGTAAGAGGCAGGCTAGTCAAATTTAGCCGAAGACGATTACAGGCAGTATATGAGGAGGCATTGAAGATCGCAGTTCTAAGATACTGAAACCGGCGGAAGGTCGTTTAACTGGCGAAAACGGTTAAGCGTTGTCATGATGCCCTGTTCCATCGAGTAATTGGGCTTAAAGCCAATTTCCTCAGCCACCGGTGTGGCGTCATAATCCCAAGAAATACCGAACAAACCTGGTTCCAAGGTTAAGTCGGCAGAGGGAATTAGCTTTTTGATATAGTCAAATCCCTCCTTAATTGACCAAAGGCCACCCTTGACGTTGAAAACACGGGTCTTCGTTGTCGGGCAAGAACAGGACATGACGATTGAACGAGACACATCCTCGACATACTGCCAGTCGACTTCGTCGTCGCCAAAGGGAACGGTGTAAGGTTTTCCCAGTGCTGCCGCCTCTATCATCTGGGTGGTAAAAGAACTCATGCCACGCGTCCGTCCCACCCCGTATACGGCAGTAAATCGCAAACCGATTGTATCGACGCTATACTCGTTAAAATAGTGTTGTGCGTATCGTTCGTTAAGTGATTTACAAGCACCATAGATGAACTTAGGAAAGTGAGGAGCATCGTTTCCGATTTGCTGGTGGTCATAGTCTTCAGGTAACCCGAATACGGCAACACTACTGGCCCATACAACACGCTGAATATCAAATATCCGCGCCGCTTCAAAGACATTGATGGTCGCTTCTGATACAACCTTTAAGGCTTGTGGCGGGTTAGCCTGACAGGCTGGGACCTGCCAGGAGGCTAAGTGGATGATACAGTCGATATCGTGCTCTTTAATGGTTCGCATCAAATTAGCAGCATCGGTAATATCTCCGGGGACAAAGGTAACCCGCTCGATCTGCGGATCTGTCAGAACCAGTTTTGGAATTGTTAAATCGTAGGTCAGATCGTAGACTACAATCTCGGCTTCCAGATCTAACAGATCACGAATGACGTAAGAACCGATACAGCCAAATCCACCGGTGATCAGGTACTTCACGCCTTATCCTCATTTTTCTGCGGCGAGTCGATATCGACTAAGATGTCATCACCTTCAACCTTGACCGGATAAGAGGCTAGATCTACATCGTCAGGCCAGACGGACTTGCCTGTTTTGACATCAAATTCCCACATGTGCAGAGGGCAAGAGACAACACATTCATCTAACCAACCGTGGTGTAGTGCTCCCCCCATATGGGGGCAGACATCGTCAATAGCGAAGAATTCACCATCGACATTATAGATGCCAACGAGAAGCTGATTCAGTTGAACGCCTAAACCTCGACCGGATTTCACTTGATCAGTGGTAGTTGCTTTTACATACATTTTCTCTGACTATCCTCCTATAACATATAATATATCCGTCACTTTATGTTTGGAATATCTGGTTTGCTAACAAACGTTTCTTGCGCGGCGGCAACTGCCGCTCCCGGTGGAACTGGATAGCCAACCTCAGCCAACCCACGTTCTAAGGCTGAGATAGCGACGATTACGTCGTGCTCTGTAACCCAGCCTAAATGGGCAATCCGAATAATCTTCCCGCTTAAGTGGGCTTGTCCACCGGCGTAGGTGATACTGTAACGATTCCGCATCATCTGGACAAAGGCTTTACCGTCAATTTCAGCAGGTAGTTGAATCGACGTCAAGGTATTAGCGGGCGACCTGGCAAAGAGGTTAAAGCCGATGGCTTTGACCCCATTTCGGGTGGCATTGGCAAGACGAGCGTGGCGATGAAGCACATTTTGGATCTGTTCCTGGCAGATCTGATCCAAGGCCTGATTTAATGCGATGATAAAGGTAATAGCAGGGGTGTAGGGCGTTGAACCTTCTCGACTGGTCTTCCGAGCTTTTCGTAGATCAAAGTAGTATTTGGGTAGATTCGACTTCTCACTGGCTCGCCAAGCGTTTTCGCTGTAGGAAACTAATCCTAGGCCAGGTGGTGACATTAACCCTTTATGGGAAGCTGAAACGACCACATCGACCCCCCAGTTGTCCATCTCCAGATTATCAGCAGCGAGTGCACTGACTGCATCCACCACCAGCAGCGTCTCCGAGCCTTTTAGTACTTGACCCAGACTTTGAATGTCGTGCAAGGCGCCGGTCGAAGTTTCGCATAGTGTTGAGAGGATAGCTTTACAGTCTGGATATTGCTTCAACCGGTCAGCTACTTGCTGAGGATCAATAGAATGTCCCCATTCCAGGTCTATTGGCTCCAAATCAATTCCATAAGCGGTGCAAATTTCACCCCACCGTTCGCCGAACTTCCCACTCCGAATAACGATAACCCGGTCTCCAGTTGAAAACAGGCTGGCGACTGCGGCTTCCAAGGCTCCCGTCCCGGAACAAGTCAACATCAGCACTTCGTTTTGGGTCTGGAAAACATGTTGCAACTTCTTAGAAGCCGACCGGATGAGTTCTGCCGATTCAACTGTTCGATGATAGTCAATCGGCTTCGCGATTTCAAGTAAAGTATTGGTCGGTATTGGAGTTGGACCAGGAGCAAATAGATAAGGCTTTTTCATCAAGACCTAAATCTTCTTATAACCTTCTTGTATTAGATGAGTTGGCCTGAATTGGGTTGTTCGTTGGCAGGTAGGGATTTATCGCTAACTTGGATGCGAACCCATTCGTGTCCTAAATAATCGAGAATTTTCATTAGATCATCCCGTTGTTTCGGGGTGTCAACGGGTGCCTCGAAGGTTAAGGTGGCAGACTCCTCTTTCTGAATGGCTCCATCCTTGTCGTATTTGGTAGGAATGATCTGAATTTTCTTTAGTTTAGCATCCATGATTGTTGTTTGTCGGTGAAATTAGGTTTGAGAAATCACGCTCTTAGCGACAAGACGTGTGAACTGTTCCAGTTGCTGCTCATCGAGATCTAGAGGCAAGGTCGATTCAGCACCTTGGCACCCAATCCGAGTTGGCATTCTGAGGAAAACATCGAATTGGGTCGAATCTGAGCGAACGGCTGAAGCCACTGTAAGCAATCTCTTTTTATCTCGCACAATCGAATCGACCGTTTGAGCTACCGATACGGTGAACAGATCCACTGGTACTGGGCTACGATTGCAGTTCGTCAGAGCTTTGGTTTCACTGTCGGATAAAAAGTGGCGAATCGGAATTCCGTTTACCCGGCAGTATTGGGGGATAATCTGTACCTCTTCGTCGTTGCCAACGGTGAAAGTGGTCACATCTTCGACGGCGACACCAATCCGGTTGGCAATCTGGCGACGCAAACGAGCTTCAAAGGTCGGTGGAATACCGATTACTCGACTAGGCGAGTCTTTTAGCTGACGGGCGACGCTAGCAGCTAGAGAGCAAACGGAACGCCCTAGCACCAGTACTTTGGCGGTAGGATTGATCTGCGTAATCTGCTCGTTAATGATTGAAGGTAGATGAAATCGCTGCGTGACTTCACCAACACAGATAATTACAATTCCCGAAACTTCGAGGATCGAGCCGCTACGGCAATGGTCCAAATCGGTATGAGATCCAGAAGCAGAAACTGCGTCCTGTCCGACTGATAACTGTTGGGATGATATATCTCCCAGAACTCGAACCTTGGCGTATAGGTCTTTTTGACTCAGGAAGGTCGCAATGGGGAGGGTTAGCTGGCTATCTCCCAATAGGCTAATCTTAGTCATTAACACTTAGGTTTAATAACAACAATTCTGGAAGAAAGCAAATAATCGTCTTAAAATTCGGCATTAAAAGCTCACAGGTTTTTTAACTTAAAGATTAACTCAATACGCTATAGTTAGGGGCTTCTTCGGTAATTATCACATCGTGTGGATGGCTTTCACGTTGCCCACCAGACGTAATTCGGATAAACCGGCTACAAGTTCTAAGTGAGTCAACATCGGGTGTTCCACAATACCCCATAGCCGACTTAAGGCCACCAACAAACTGATAGACAAACTCGCTTAACTTTCCTTTAAACGGAATTCGCCCTTCAATACCTTCAGGAACCAGTTTGAAAATTTCCTGATGTTCCTGATTATAGCGTTCACGACCGCCTCGTTCTCGCATTGCACTGAGCGAGCCCATACCACGATAGACCTTAAATTTTCGCCCTTGGTAAATGGCGGTTTCGCCGGGGCTTTCTTCTGTTCCTGCGAACAGACTACCAATCATTACAGAACTGGCACCAGCCCCAATCGCTTTGGCCACATCACCGGAATAACGAATCCCACCATCAGCGATAACTGGTACATCGTACTTATCAGCCACATTGGCACAATCGTAAATGGCTGTGATCTGTGGCACACCGACCCCGGCTATCACTCGAGTGGTGCAAATTGATCCGGGCCCAATACCAACTTTAATTGCGTCCGCACCAGCTTCAATCAGTTTTTGGCTGGCCTCTCCTGTCACCACATTTCCAGCTACTAGATCTACTGATGGAAACTTAGCCTTAACTGTTTGTGTCATTCGCATCACGTTCTTAGAGTGGCCGTGCGCCGTATCAATCACTAAAACATCAACTTTAGCTTCAACTAATCTAGCAATATCAGCTAACGGTGATAACGGGCTGATTGCGGCTCCAACTCGCAAACAGCCGTCAGTATCCTTGCAGGCGTCTGGATAATCATGAATTTTATCGATATCTTTGATGGTAATCAGTCCGCAGAGATTGAAGTCCTGATCCACAATAGGTAATTTCTCTTTGCGGGTCTGTTGTAAGATTCTCTTGGCTTCTTCTAGCGTTACCCCTGGAGAAGCCGTAATCAAATCTACACTGGGAGTCATCAATTCGGTGACCCCCAGTTCATAGTTATCTTCGTACTTTAGGTCGCGGTTAGTAATCAATCCAACCAATTTACCAGTTTCCGTCACAATCGGGACACCACCAATTCGGTACTGTGCGGTCAACTGATGGGCATCGCCAACTGTTTTATCAGGCGTTAGCGTAATCGGATTGGTGATCATTCCACTTTCCGACCGCTTAACTTTGTCCACCTCTTGAACCTGATCTTCTATGCTACAATTGCGGTGGATAATACCAATCCCGCCTTCGCGTGCCAATGCTACCGCTAGACGAGCTTCTGTTACAGTATCCATCGCTGAACTACAGACAGGAATATTGAGGCCGATATGCCGGGTTAGGCGCGTCTGCGTGGAAACTTTGTGCGGTAGAATATCTGATTCGGCTGGAACCATTAATACATCGTCGAAGGTCAAGCCTTCTTTACCGAACTTTGATTCTGTCGCAAACGTTTCGCTCATCTTCTTTTCCTTCAGCATGGCAACCAAAACATAAAACTAATTGATGATAACACAGCCAGTGAATCAGTTCAAAAGAAAATCGACCTATTGGTTTCTACCCGACATCTGCTCTAATGCTAACATCAAGGCCTGGGTTCCCAAACGTCCGTGACCTTGTGCCTGGACCGCCAGGTAAAGTTGATGAACCAACGCTAAACCAGGTAGGCTAAGGTTCATCTGTTTAGCTTCGGCCAAGGCAATTCCCATATCTTTGATAAAGTGTTCGACAAAAAAGCCGGGATCAAAGTCGCGTTTCAAAACACGAGGTGCTAGATTATCCAGTGACCAACACTTGGCGGCTCCTTTGCTGATGGTTGAAAGCATGACTTCCAGATCTAATCCGGCTTTAGCGCCGTAGACCAGTGCTTCACAGACACCGACCATGGTTCCGGCAATGGTAATCTGGTTGCACATTTTAGTGTGCTGCCCCGCTCCGGCCCCACCTTGATAAACAATATTTTGCCCCATAGCTTCAAACAGCGGTTGCACTGTCTGCACTGCCTGTTCGTCACCACCGATCATAATTGCCAGTTTAGCTTCACGAGCTCCTACATCACCACCGGAGACGGGGGCATCAATCGAGGAGGTGCCTTGTACTTGCCCTTTCTGGTAGATTTCCAGAGCCAACGAAGGCTCAGTCGTCGTCATATCGACCACAATATTACCCGCTTTGGCACCGGCTAGAATTCCGTTTTCGCCGAAATAAACCTCTCGAACATCAGCGGGAAATCCAACGATAGTGAAGATCACGTCTGAATTCTCGGCCACTGCTTGTGGCGAATCAGCCCAGGCCGCCCCGGTGTCAACCAGTGGATCCGCTTTAGCCTTTGTTCGGTTGTAAACCGTCATGTGATAGCCGAGGTCCATCACATGCTGACACATCCAGCGCCCCATCACGCCTGTGCCGACCCAACCGATTTTTGTCTTTTCCGATAAAACTGAAGTTATTGCACTCATCTCTCTCTCCTATAGGATCTCTAGATCTAAACTGATATCAAGCGGCAAGGCGGAGTGGGTTAATGCCCCAACTGAGATGTAGTCGACGCCTGTTTCCGCAACTCCTGCAACTCGATCTAAGGTAATTCCGCCAGAGGCTTCAGTCAGCGCCTTACCACTAATTCTGGCGGTCGCTATTTTCATGTCGGTGTTGGTCATGTTGTCTAGCAGAATAATATCTGCCCCAGCCTCTAAAGCCTCTGAAATCTGGTCTAACATTTTGACTTCAACTTCCACTTTAAGGGTATGTGGAATTGTCTTTTTTGCCCCGGCAATAGCAGATTTAATCCCACCTGCGGCCACGATATGGTTATCCTTGATTAGAATACCGTCGTAGAGGCCAAAGCGGTGGTTGCGTCCCCCACCGACACGAACTGCATATTTCTGCAGCAATCGCCAACCTGCCGTTGTTTTACGTGTATCGACGATTTGGGCTGAAGTATGGGAGATAGCATTAACGAATTGAGTTGTCAGGGTAGCAGTTCCCGATAGGCGCTGCAAAAAATTGAGAGCTGTTCGTTCTCCGACCAAAATTGACTTGGCTGATCCTTCGATCTCAGCAATAGTAGTGTAGCTCTCTACCGTCTCACCATCTTGGATTCTTGGTAGGAAGGATATCGCTTGCTCCGATTTGTTTGGGGCAAGTTGCCGAAACACCTGTTCAGCTACAGCTAATCCGGCGATTACGCCTGGGCTTTTAGCGATAATCTTACCGATTCCGCGCACCGATGGTAAAACTGTTGCTGCGGTGGTTAAATCTCCTAAACCGATGTCCTCAGCTAACGCCAGATCTATTAGAGCCTCCAGCGCCCGCAGATCCAACATTCCTATTTGGAATCCTGTTGTTTCACTGTCACCAGATTTTTTATATCGTTGAATCGTGAGGGGCCAATCCCTGCTACTTCGAGGAGGTCCTCAATCCTGGTATAAGGCCTAGCGTTGATAATCCGGGAGGCCATATTGGTACCAACCCAAGGCAGCATTGCCAATTCCTCTGTTGTAGCAGTATTGATGTCAACCACGGGCACGGTCGATCCACCCAAGTAGTCTAGAATATTGTCTCCAAGGATGGTCACATCACTATCTTCGATCAACAATTCGCTCTCTTCCATGACAGCGTTAAGGCTTTTGTCCATTATGACACTAATGAACGGATGGTTACCCAAATTAGTAGAATTAAGTGTCAGGGCAGCGGCCAAAGCAACCTTAGCTTCTTTAACGGTTTCTGCTCGCTGGGCTAACAGGTCGGCAGCAAAAAATAGATTCTGCTGGATCAGCTTTAGTTGAGGGGCTATTACCTCAGTGGCATAGGATTTATAGAGTTGGTGGATCTCAAGTTCTAACCGTTTACCAATGTGTCGTTTTGAGATCCGACCTAGTTTTAGTCCATAACGACGGGTTGCATCGGAATTGTCTTGCCAGTGATAGAATTCGTCCAAGGCGAACAAATGTGCCGATTCTCTCAATAGCCGTTGATCATTAGCAATTGAATCTACATTCCAACCGTATCTTTCCCAGTCGGTTTGATAAGCACGAGGTGTAAGATCGACATCAGAGAAGCACTGCTTGAAAAGGAAAAAGTTAACCGGGACTGGTGTCTCTTTTTGCTGGTTGACATATAATGCATCACGGAGAATTGAGATCGCATACTCGTAACTCACCTCATCAAATCCAACTTCACGGACAATTGACTCTACCAACTCGTTAAACTCGGCCTCAGTTTGTCGGTTAATGCCAAAACAGTCGATCACGCCTTCAGCCGTCGCAACCATAAAGTTAACCGAGTCAATTTCATGTTTGCCATCCGCATAGCGTGAGAACAGCAAAATACGGCTTCCGGTGTTATCGAAGTAGGTGATGATGACCTTGTTGATTTTTCCCAACTTTGGCTTTTTTGGGGTTACTTGTTGCGGTTGAATACCGGACATTCTCAAAAACTGAATCGCTTTATCCATTTCAGCCTTCAATGATTCCGATTGTATTTCTGACCGTAAGCGAATCAGGGACGAAAGGGAAGTCGAACTTTTGATTTGACCTAGATAGCGAACCGCCGATTTTGCTGTTTCTTCCTGTTCTTGTTGAATTACAATTTCGAGAAACTCTACTACCTTTGGATCTTTGGTTTCGCCAAAATGTTTGAGAAAGGAGAGTTGGGCCTCCGGCGGGAAAACGGAATAGCGATCGACTAAAAACGAAATCGCTTCTTCCTTTTTTCGACCACCTAAAGATTCGATGATATCTTCTGTACTCTGTTGAATGATAGATGTGATATCACCAAAGGCTGACTCAAAAATATGGGAAAAATCGGGGTCGGTTGGCTGAATACCGTAGCTGACAAAGGTCGGAATTAAGGCATACTTGACAGTTGAATCAATGTGCGGATCAACCAGTAAATTAACTAGATCTGAAAGAATCTGATCGTCTTGAAGGTAAGCCAGTGCATAAGCGATTAGTTGGATTTCGCGCTCATCCTCAGAGCGAGCTAGTTGGTTAAGCAGAATGGAACCAACATCGCACTCCAACTGCATCATTTCTTCGAGGACTTGGTCGACTTCCCAGTTTCTGATTTCGGAGTCGGCTAAAATTCTGTTGAGGTAATTTAGAACCTGCCGTCGATGAAGAAGCGTATAGTCAATTAAGGTGTTCATCAAGTTCACTTCGTGGAGGTCAGACGGGTGAAAGATAACATGTCAGGTTGTCGCTGTCAAGTGCCTCCACCAGAGTGTATAAGACCCAAGAGGTAACTGCTAACCGCAACTTGCGATTAGCGCGAGGTCTCTGCAATTCAGAACTGCTCCAGTCAAAGTTTAGGGGCTAACCAGTAATGTTACTGTGTCAATCGTAAAAAGTTCTCGAACGGGTTACGGTTGGGTTTCGGTGTTAATTCAGGATAGCCGGTGTACAGGAAACCGACCATGTATTCGTTGTCTGGATTAGCCCCTAACAACCGATAAGTTTCAGATTCCAGCGTGATTGCTCCTGTACTCCACTGTATACCGATGCCGGTTTCCCAAGCCGCCAGTTGGATATTCTGGATGGCACAGCAGGTAGCGGCATAATCTTCGCGTTGTCGTTGTTCGTCTCCTTCTTGCTGACAAGAAACTGCAACGATGGTCGGCTTTGATATAAACTTGAGGTAGCCGGCCTCACCTATCTGCTCCTTTTGATCTTCTGTTAATCGATCGTTATTAGCCAACGCTTTTTCTATCTGGATCTCCCGGTATCGTTGGGCCAGTGTCTCTTTGGTTTGATTGCCGATAATGGTAAACCACCACGGCTCGGTATTGCGATGGTTAGGTGCCCAAATCCCATAGGATAAGATTCGTTTCAGATCTGCAGGTGCAACCGGATCGGGTTTAAACCTGAAAATAGTTCGACGTGATTTAATGGCTTCAGTTGCGGTCATAGTTGGTATCCTTCTGAAATGAAATCCTATTGGGTAAGGATCAGTTGTAGTAAAGGTCGATCAATAGTTGCTGTTTTCTTTCTTCGGTCAGTGGAAACCCATACTCACTGGCTTCAAAGGCTTCAGCATAATGGATTTGGCGACCTTTCTCTTCCCCGTAAGTCGAGATTAATACCTCTCTATATTGATCCGCTACTTTCTGAAATCCTTGGAGCCGGCGTTCGGCCATCCAACTGCGCCGCTTCGTATCTCCCTCCGGGACTTGGTCTAAAATTCCAGCGTTATAGGGCAACCATTCGTAAAACTGCGATTGGTGACAGTGCAGCATATCGATTTTCTGCTCAACCACCTCGTCGATGCCAACAACCACGTCAGCTTGAAATGGATATGGTTTAGTGAATCCGTCGCTCAAGTAGAGAATAGTTGGATTGTAATCCAGGGCTGGAGCCAGCCCACAAACGTTGGGCACTGTTACCATATAGGCTGCATCCTGCACTAAAACTGAGGTGTAACGATGGTCTGGATGATAGTCGTTGAGCCGATGCGTCATAACCAGATCAGGGCGGAACTGCCGAATCTGTTGAATAACTTTGAATCGGTTTTCGAGGGTCGGTTCCAAATGTCCGTCGTGGTTATCCAACAACTCGTATTTGATACCGATGACTTTAGCTGCCGCTTGGGCCTCAGCATTACGCCGTTTAGCCAATGGTTCACCACCCATTTGATGGTGTCCTGCGTCACCATTAGTAACAGAAATAAATTTGACGCAGTGCCCTTTTTGGGCATACTGGGCAGCTAATCCACCAGCTTTAATATCACAATCGTCAGGATGAGCGCCAAAAACCAAAAGCCGATTCTGCTTACGGTTCATAATTTCAACCTCTAATTCGGGATGCCTTGTGTTTTGAGTCGTTTTTATGAAGGGAATTTAAGTAGATTTGATCAAGGTTAGGATTGAGGGTGGTGGCAAAAAGCTGCCACCGAATCCCTGAGAATTGGTTAGAGATCAATCGCTTTACCGGTTTCAAACGATTTGCTGGCAGCGATCATGATCTTTTGCGTTTCCAATGCATCACTATAGGGCGAGAGAATCTGTGATCGATCACCTGTTTTTACCGCGTCGATGAAGATACGATCTCGATCTTGCCCGTCTTCACCTGAGAGGCTTTCTGTTTCCCCTTTCCGGTTGACGTTATTCGGTCCTCCAATCGTTACCACTAATCCGCGGCAGAAGACTTCCAGATGGACACGTCCCCATCCTTCCATGGCACAACAAGACACGATATTGGCCACAGCACCACTCTCAAACTCAATGTTGACCATACTGAGATCATCGACATCATAATTTGGAATGTCAGTCATACTGCCGCTAGTAGCCACGCCGTGAACGGTTTTACCATTCCCCAAGATAAAACGTGCCAGATCGAAAATGTGCGTTGTCTGTTCGACATGTTGGCCACCAGATTCAGCGCGAACGCGCCACCAGGGTGTGCCCGGCATACCGCCGATCCAATAACCTAAAGCGCCTAAGGTCTGCGGTTCTTGGTCGACAATCTTCTTTGCATTCTGAGCGTTTCCACCGTACCGCCAGTGATAGCCTACACTGGTGATGATGTCGTAACGTTCAACATACTCGTTGATAATGATGGCTTGCTCCATATTAACTGCAATCGGTTTTTCGATAAACATCGGGATGCCGTTTTCGCAAGCGATCCGCTCCTGCTCACCGTGAGCAAAAGGCGGTGTGCAAATATAGACGGCGTCCAGATCCTCCCTGTCAAACATCTCTTTGTAATCGGTATAGGCGGTGCCACCATATTCCTGAGTGCGGCTAGTCGCTCGGTCCTCTGAAATGTCGCACATGGCAGCAAATTCGACATCATCAAACTGGGCTAAATTACCCATGTGGGCACCTGCGATGCCGCCAGTTCCAATAAATCCAACTTTTATTTTGTCCATTTAATGACTCCTTCGTTTCTTTGGGTGTAAGATGCTGCATCTTACACCAATCTAACTACAAAATCAATCAAAAAAAGCCGTCGTCATTACTCTAACGAACGCCATGACACAATATTGATTTTTAACCTGCGCCTCATTATTTATCAGATAGGAATAATTCGGATAGGAATAATGAAGGCGGAGCTAAAGGATTGAGATTTAGATGGTTCCGTGCCAGCAAAGAGCGCAAAATTAGTTAGAGGTAGTCAAGTGGTCAATCAGCCACCTGCTTGATCTGTCCCCAAATAACGGTTAGTTTAGTCGTCGGTTCAACGGCAGCCATTTTCATTAAGCCCTGTGTCATCACCTGACGGATCTCCACATCAGTTAGAGCTTGAGTAAAGAATCCAACTTCATCAAAAAGCCCCGTGGCAGCGACATTTCCAGGTCTGGCCCCAATCCAGATTGGAGTTTTACTGGTATCTAGCGTTCCTCCGCTAGGGACTTCTCCCTCCAGTTTCCCATCGATGTACATCTTCACGGTCTTACCATCGTAGACTTTGGAGGTATGATGCCATTTATTATCAGCAACCGCCTTTTTCCCCTCAATTCGCCCACCTTTACCTTTGACATGCCACATGAATACGGGACTATGAGTGTCTTTATGGATCCAGATGTCCAGATGCCGAACATTCTCCTTTTCAGGCCAGACATCGCCGTTTCGCCACACAATATACTGCCAGGTCGTCGGTTTCAACTTTGTCCAAACTGTAAATGTATAGGGATCAGCATTAAAGACATCGTGATGTGTAATGCGAACATAACTATCACCTTTGCCTGGAAACTGAAGTGCTCGCCCAAACTTGCCATCATCGACCCATTTTAGGCTCCCTTTAATTTCGCCATGGTGGTTGCCAACGGTGTCTTTAACCGCTTTCCCACCGGCTTCCTCGAATAACCAGGCACTGGCTAGCCCCAACTCAGCACCATGAATTGGAAGGGTAGTAGCAACCAGTATAGAGAAACAAATTACCATTATCATAAGCTTCATAAAATGCACCTGATGTCCTTTGACTAAAACTAAGTTGTTAATCCGATCAATCCTGTAATCAGATCTAGTCACAAGTTGCATCAGATTATGATCATGTGGGGAACTACTTTTAGCTGCTAGCGGTACTGTTATAAGCCGGTGTAGAAACAAAGTAACCCCGAGGTCGACATTATAACTATTTTTAGGAAAGAAGGTTAATTAGAGACCTTTGATTAATTCTAGGATTCATTTGTTTTCATATAGCAAACTAAATTAAGCTTGCATTTTTATCTATTCCCAGCAACGACTCCAATAGCTCTCTTTTTAGTTTATGTTTTCCTCTCAACTTTCTATAC
>Ga0208128_1000495_pt1 | contig 16030 bp, 10 predicted proteins | sample ETNtaG_35_FD_185758 | JGI IMG/M metagenome (GOLD analysis project Ga0208128, IMG submission 185758) | Marine microbial and viral communities from oxygen minimum zone, Eastern Pacific Ocean - ETNP201306PF51B (SPAdes) (version 2) | ecosystem: Environmental > Aquatic > Marine > Oceanic ... | reverse complement strand
CAATCTCCTATCAAGCCGCCAATTTTCAGGCTATGTTGGTTGGACGATTCCTACAAGGTTTAGGTGTCTCCTCAGCACGGATCGTCTCACTAGCAATAGTTCGTGACCAATACGTAGGCGCCGATATGGCTAAGATCATGTCGATGATTATGGGGCGTATTCATCATTGTGCCAGCATTAGCTCCCAGCCTGGGACAATTGGTGCTGAATTGGGCGGGCTATCGGGCAATCTTCTTACTACTTCTCATACACGCCATAATAGCTGTTGCCTGGTTAGGCCTTCGCCAACCGGAGACACTAACTACAGAGAATCGAAATCGATTTGATGTAGGAACGATCTGGAACGATGTACGCTATGTTGTGGGAGAAAAATCGACTGTATTCTTCACCCTAGCCCAGGGTTTCGTCTTCGGTAATTTCGTGGCCTTTCTGTCGTCTGCACCACAGGTCTTCGCCGACCTCTATCAAGAGAAGGAGCGCTTTCCCCTCATCTTTGGGGGGTTAGTAACATCGATTGGCTTGGCTTCAGTGCTTAACTCTCGACTGGTTAAACGATTGGGAATGTTGCGCTTGGCTTCACTGGGGCTGATTATAATGAGTAGCTTTTCGTTGTCTTTTTTAGTGTTTATATTTCTTCGCCAAGGACATCCTCCGTTGTGGGTAACTCTGTTTTTTTTCGGTTGTATCTTCTTTCAGGTAGGGTTTTTGATGGGTAACCTAAACACCATGGCGATGCGGTCTATGGGAGAACGGGCTGGTACAGCAGCAGCTGTAATCGGTGCTATCTCCACACTCATTTCGCTAACTTGTGGTGCGGTGATCGGACAAAGTTACCAGAGGACGATAGTCCCACTAATTATCGGATTCTTCCTACTCAGCACCTTGGCATTGATCGCGACTCGTCTTGGTGCAGTTTCGTGCGTTGACGAAACTTAATCCTAGGATTTTAAAACATGAGTCGTCGGAGTAAATCACAAAGTATGACAAAAATCCAAGCGTAGGATCACAAGCTTGGCATGAATAAGGGCTTCCTAACCGTTCATGAAAATTATGTCTCCCAAACGACTTGGAGTCCAGATGAGTAGTGAATTCTTACCGCAGTTATATGTAGTGCCAGACAAATTTATACCATCAACATTGGTTAATTGACAGTAGTTGCGATGAGAGATTTTCAGCTCTATGGATTGGATTTTGGCATGTAGATGCTGTTCACCTATTAATACCGTAGTCAGTATTCTATCCATCCACATGTTCATCAATTTAGCTCCTCCACCGACTTATGGATTTTATCGATTGTATCTTGAAGGCTTTATTTCTCGGGAGGAATAACCTCAATAGTCTGAAGATGACCTTTGGTGTGATTACATCCTTCCAAACTGGACGCGGGGGTAAGAATGGAGAAGTAAGGAGCATGTTGTTTCTGAACTAAAAACATCTCTTTCTTACTAAGTGGCTTGGGAACCTCCCGTCATTCTGAATAGGTAGTCCACTCCGTTTAAGGGGAGCCATGTGGAAGATTCTTCGCTTCTGGCATCTAACGAACCATAGAGAGAACCCGTGTTATTGCGAAGAACCACTTCCCTGCTCTTTCTAACAAATTGAAGTTCAATCGAACTCATATCTTCTAACAAGAAACAAGAATAAAGAGTTTGCGCAACTATCAGCCGTGTAGTTACTAAGGTTTCTACACAGGAGATTGATTCGCTTTGAGCCCAGTGTCTTAGGCATCAAGAACCGGAACGCCGAGATAAGAAGTGTTATCTAACTATTCAGGCTGAAATGCCAGCAGATTTAATGCTAGTGTCAAAAACAGTGATGTGATGAATTGCTCAGCAGCTGAGACCTAAACTTAGTGATGGTGCTTTTTTATCATCATAATCGGCAGCATTTGGGGCTCGAATGAGTCAGAAACAGAGAAATCAATCGTAAAGTCAATAAGATCGTAGCTTTTTCATCACAACCTTAGCCCTTTTTCCAAACAGGTTCTAAAGGAGTCCACGAACTATGAAGTACCAATTTCACAATTCTATCATGGTTGCACTATTTCTTGTCTTTGCTGCAATGTTGACAGCATCAGCAGATCAGACCGACAATAGTGATAGTGATGACCCCGCTGAGTTGAAGAAGGCCTTTAATTTAGCTCGTAATGCTTGGCTGTCGGCAGATATTGAAACCTATTTCACATTTATTCATCCCTCCTCCAAGTACGTATCATATAGCGGATATACAGGGGCCATAAAAGTGAAGAATAAAGAAGATGTACGCCAAGACGCTCAAAACCAACACCAGCGGTGGAGTGAACAGATCGACAATATGACATTTATTTGTCAAGATAAGACGGCTATTGTTACCTACAATCTGATCCGCACCAATAAGAGCAATGGTAGCGAAGTTCGTTTGAAAACTTCGGAAGTCTGGATTCGCGTGGATGAAAATTGGCTCCGATTACACCACCACAGTTCGGATCTTACCTGGCGATTTGAGAATGCCATCCGAGCCTTCGAGCGAACGGATGATAAAACCGCGCCACCATTAAACGCCGTGGTGGTCATTGGCAGTTCAAGTATTAGAGGATGGCGCAAGATGATTCACGAAGACTTAGCCCCTATTACTATTATTCCTCGTGGGTTTGGTGGTAGCACTATGAATGACGCTTTTCATTGTGTCAACCGCATTGTCATACCTTACCAGCCTAGAGCTATAGTTGTGTATGAAGGAGACAATGATTTAGCGAGGGGATATAGTTCTAAACAGATTAAAGCAACCTTTGTCAACTTTATTGACAGGGTACATAGACAGTTACCTGAAAGCAGAATCTATTTTCTGTCGATCAAGCCTAGTCCTAAACGATGGAAGCTATGGCCACAAATACAAGAGACAAATGGCTTAATTGCCGAAATTTGTCAGAAGCACCCACAACTGACCTATGTAGACATAGCAACTCCGATGTTGGATGCCGGAGGTGTCGTCAGAAAAGACATCTTCACCAACGACAATCTACATTTAAACAGGGAAGGCTATGTTATTTGGCGAAATGTGCTAAAGCCAATTTTGATAGATAGAGAATTGGCCTTTGAGTCTAAGGCGGATTCTCTATCGATGAAGTGAAGGTGATCGTGTCGGGATTAGACCAGATTGAGTTGGGGTTTCTTCATCGTTGAGACTCTACCCTATCACTGGATTGCTCGCTCTAATTCCAAAGCTAGTTCAATTTAAAACCCACCCTCGTTTTCTACTAAGCTGATCCAGATTTGACACCGATTAGCCAATCTGCTATTCTGGCTACCGCGATTATGGGATTGCAATGTCGAGTATTTTCAAAAGTGATACTAGCTGTTGGATCTTAATTTAGGCCATAAGTGATAAGTTAGAGGCCCATACAATCAGTAAGAGTGGTTACATGCCAGAGAAGAAGTCCGGACCCAGATCAACGTGGCCAAGCGGGCAGCGCAAAAGCCCCCGGTCACAGGTGTTGTCTAGAAGATCATAATGTCAGTAGCAAACGGCGGAAACCTTTGACTGAAATAGATGGGAAAAACAATGAAGGTCGATAACACCATTGTTGGATGTTTCCCTCGGAGTCGATTGACAATATCTGCAGGGTGGTTAATGGATATAATATGAGTATTATTGCTCGTGTCCCGAAGCGCGTATCGGATAAATCTGTTTTTGGACAGAGGCGTGCAAGGAACAACCGGTCTACACATTAATAGCGGCCAAGAAGCATAGGCCTTGGTGAATGCATGTCTATTTCCGCCAGAGGGAAAGAGGTCTTGGAGAGGCGGACGAGGCACCGAATTTAACGATAACAAAGTTTTAGAGGAAAAATATGACGGCAAATTAGGCTTCGCCAACTGGGCCAATGCAAATATGTTGGTTTGGGCCCAGATCGAATCCAAAATGGCCTGGGAAAACTTGGATGGTATTCTAGCTGTGACTGGACTGACCGGAATTCGGAATTACTGGTGGGCCGCATGACCTTGCGGCATCACTAGGATATGCAGGACAGCCGGAACATCAGGAAAGAATAAGCATAACAACAGATACGGAAAAACGAGCTAGAGCCGCAGGGAAGTTGGTAATAAACACAAAAACGACAAAATCGGTTGAGAAATGAAAAGGCTGTTGGAAAGCAGTTAGAAAACCACAAATTTAAGATATCACTATTGCTTGGTAAAGAGTGGTGTGTTCACCACTTGGGCAGGATTGCATCGAGACGTTGCCGATTATTTTCAATGTCCCCCAGCCAATTTATTCGCTGCTGGCAATGGGAATGTATTTTAAGCGGTTACAGGGTAAGGGGGAAGTTCGGTTTGCCGGACTGAAACACTTTGACGCGATAGCGAGGAGACAGGATCAGCTTAAGCGCAATTACCAATCAATACTAGTTCTGGCCAGTAGTTTCATTTGGTTGCCAACCTGAATTTCCTACCGGCTTGAATCTTAAATGCATTAAATTGACTCCCCATTTAGGAGAGTTAAGCTATTCCTTTTGGACAATCAGAAAAGTGCGCCCTATGTTTTTAAATAGAACAATGTGTTTGGTGTTAAGAAAGAACATGAAAAAGAAATTAGAGAACAAAAAATTGAACAAATTATTATTCAAAATGACTTTGAATTGGTTAATACTGTTTGTCCTATTCGCTGAGTGGAGTAACGCGGAGATCAACTTCGATCGTCAGATCCGCCCTATCTTTTCTGACCGTTGCTACGCTTGTCACGGACCAGATAACATCGTTAGAAAGGCGAATCTTCGATTGGATAAAATGGATGGACTATTTGAACGACGAAATGATATTTATATCATTTATCCCAACCAACCGGAACAGAGCGAACTTTATCGGCGTATCATTTCGGCTGATCCAGCTCATGTCATGCCTCGTCCGGAGTTTAAGCGGCCTTTGGATCAGGAAGATATCGCACTGATCAAGCAATGGATTGAAGAAGGTGCTAAATACCAAAAACACTGGTCTCTAATTCCAATCAAAGATGTTTCTGTTCCTGAACTCGGGGATAGCAATTGGCCGAAAAACCGACTCGATCAGTTTATATTAGAACGACTCAAACAGGAGAATCTTCAGCCTTCTGTTGAAGCTAGCAAGGAACGGTTGATCCGAAGGTTGAGTTTCGATATTACTGGTCTCCCGCCAACATTAAGAGAAATCGATGCTTTTCTAGCAGATAAATCTCCGTCGGCTTACGAAAATCTAGTCGATCGTCTACTCGCATCGCCTCGTTTTGGAGAAAGAATGGCGTCAATCTGGCTCGATCTTTCACGTTATGCTGACTCCTATGGGTATCAAAGTGACGTCCATCGGGACATGTCACCTTGGAGAGATTGGGTGATCAAAGCTTTTAACAGCAATCTGCCTTATGACCAATTTGTCACTTGGCAACTAGCGGGTGATTTATTACCTGAACCGACCCGAGAGCAGAAACTAGCCACGGCTTTTAATCGCCTTCATCGACAAACAAACGAAGGTGGAAGTGTTGAAGAAGAATATCGCGTCGAATATGTTTCTGACCGGACACATACTTTTGGGACATCTTTTCTGGGGTTGACTATCGAGTGTGCCCAATGCCATAATCATAAATACGATCCAATTTCTCAACAGGATTATTATAGCCTATCAGCTTTCTTTAATAATATTGATGAAAGTGGGCTCTACTCGCATTTCACAAAAGCTGTTCCTACTCCAACTCTTTTGCTGACCGATTCTGCGACTGAAGACGAATTGACCGAATTAGAGCAGCAGGTTATCGAGGCCGAGAGCACGCTTGAAGACTTAGTTTCCCAAAGAAAAGGTATATTCACCGAATGGATGCAGGATCCTCCCGAAACAGCTAAAATTCAGGGGATATCTGGCAATTATTCTTTTGATGATATTGAAGAAAATCACATACCTAACCAAGCTGATGCAGAGAAACCGGGAACGATTCATGATAACCCAAAGGTTATTTCTAGTCATCGTGGAAAAGGGTTACAACTTAATGGTGAGAATAGCGCTGTTTTCAAGAATGTTGGTGTCTTTGACCGTGCTAATCCGTTTTCAATTGCGTTATGGATACGAACACCGAATTACAAGGACAGGTCGGTAGTCTTCCATCGATCCCGTTCATGGACAGATGCCGGCAGTCGTGGGTACCAATTGTTGATTGAAGACGGCAAGCTTAGTGCGTCTTTGATCCATTTCTGGCCGGGAAACGCCATTAGGGTTCGCACTAAGCGGCAGATACCTACAGGTACTTGGATCCATGTTGTTGTTACTTATGATGGGTCTAGCCGTGGTAACGGACTTCGACTCTACCAAAACGGTACGATTGCCGACACTCAAATTGTAAGGGATAATCTTTACAAGACTATTATAGGTGGTGGAGAAATTCATTTAACCATCGGTCAGCGGTTTCGAGACCGAGGTTTTAAAAATGGTTCAGTTGACGAATTTCAGGTTTTTGATCGTTGTCTAACACCTCTTGAAATTACTTGTCTTCACAGCCAAGAGACATTGGACGTAGTTTTGAAAGACCTTATTCACAACCAAGAAATACAGGAGTCCTACTATTATCAATATTATCTGGCTAACCATGATGAAATTTATCAGAACCAATTAGCCAAGTTGATGAAACGGAGAAGTGAACATAACAAAGCTATCGATTCTGTTTCAGAGATTATGACCATGGTCGAATTATCGAGACAGCGTCCGACTTATGTGCTGAAACGTGGTGCTTATGATGATCGTGGGAAACAGGTTTTTCCTGATACTCCAGCCAGCATTCTCCCTTTTCCGGAGGATACTCCAAAGAACCGTTTAGGACTTGCCAGATGGTTGATAAATCCTAAGAATCCCTTGACTGCACGTGTAGCAGTTAACCGTTACTGGCAAATATTTTTCAATAAGGGAATCGTTTCTACACCTGAAGACTTCGGTAGTCAAGGCAAACGACCATCTCACCCACTATTACTGGACTGGTTAGCAAAGAGATTCATCAAATCTAATTGGAATCAAAAGGAAATAATTAAACTGATTGTTATGTCAGCCACTTATCGCCAATCGTCTGTTCCTGCACTCGAACTTTTAGAAAGAGATCCAGAAAATCGCTTATTTGCACGTGGTCCTAAAGCCCGGTTAACCGCTGAAATGATCCGAGATAATGCGTTATATATAAGTGGTCTGTTAGTTGATAAAGTTGGTGGATCGAGTGTAAAACCTTATCAACCTGCTGGATTATGGAAAGAAAAATCGGGTAGGACATATGAGTACGATAAAGGTGAAGGACTTTACCGAAGAAGCCTGTATACTTTTTGGAAACGGACCTCACCACCACCTTCAATGATGATTTTTGATGCGGCTAAACGTGATGTTTGTGTTGTTAAACGAAGAGAAACCAACACACCTATGCAGGCACTTTTGCTCCTAAACGACACGCAATTTGTCGAGGCCTCACGTTTTCTTGGTCAACGGATGCTAAAAGAAGGGGGGAAAACTCTACCAGAACAGATTCAGTTTGTTTTTCGTTTAACGACTGGGCGCTACCCAACTGAAAAAGAGATTGAAATACTGAAAAAACTTTACCGAGAGCAGCAGAAGATTTTTGAAGATCATCCGGGTCAGGCTGAAAAGTTGCTGGCCATTGGTGCTAAAGAACATGACTCATCTTTTTCTTCCACTCAAGCAGCTACAGCAACAATTGTGGCTAGCACTATGTTGAACTTTGATGACACAATTACCAAACGTTAGCAGACATTTAGATTCACCTCAAACAGGAGTACAGGATGCAAAACGAAATTGGGATTGCCGGTTGGCTTTATTCTCGTCAAATCCTTCACGACAAAACACTCACACTTCTAGACTTCCCCTCTGTATGTGCCTCTCACGGCATTAAAACGGTAGAACTCTGTTCTGCCTTTTTTGACAGCCAAAAGGCACAATACCTCAATGAGTTGCGTAGAGCTCTGGAAGTCCAAGTCTTTCCGTACGAAATATTGCAGTTGATATGGGGAACTTGGCTGGCACAGATCCTTCGATTCGACGAACTGATATCGAGAGCTTAAAGCAGTGGTTTTACACAGCATCTGCTGTAAATTCGCCCGCTATCCGAATCAACACTGGGCATACTTATGACTCTGATGCTCTTAACCGTGTTGTTGATGCCTATCAAGAGTTAGCTGACGTTGGTCAACAAGCCGGAGTGAGACTCCTAATGGAGAATCACGGAGGACTTTCTGCTCATTCCAACGGACTATCTAAAATCTTAGCACACCTCGATTCGGACTGGTTTCGGGCTTGTCCTGACACAGCGAATTTCTTGCCTGATGATTCGGAAGATGGGATGAAAGTCTTGGCGCCCCGTGCATTTTCATGCCACGTGAAAGTGTTCAATCATAGCTCAGATGGACAACAGTCATGGGACTATCAGGCAAATGGAGATATGAGATCGTACAATCTGAAGACAAGCCTCAAAATTCTCAAAGATGCGGATTATCAAGGGCCATTATGCATTGAAAGGTCTGTTCCTAAAGAGCCAGACCTTGATTCAACAACCGGGATTCGTGATGCCATACAATATCTTCAGGATTTGCTAGCTAGAATCTCTAATGTAACGTTCAGCTGCGAATTGAAAGACATTAGCAACTTGGGTGTTCTCTTATAGCCTTTTTCGTTGTTAAAACTGGATCTGAATAAATATGGAAAAAGTCAGAATTGCAATCGTAGGCATGGGAATTGGTAGACCTAATGGAAAAGCGCTTTCTGCTGATCCACGCGGTGAAATTGTGGCTCTCTGTGACCTAGCTGAGGATAGAATGAAAGATTTCGCCTCAGACCTGCCGAATCCAGTTAAGTATTACACCGATTACAAAGTAATGTGTCAAGACCCGGACATAGATGCAGTCTTTGTCGGAACACCAAATCAATGGCATGTGCCTGTTGGTCTAGAGGTTATCCGCAATGGAAAACACGTGATGACGACAAAACCACTGGCAGATTCCGAAGAAGCAGCACAACAACTGGTAGAAGAAGCAGAGGCCAGTGGAGTCGTCAACATGATGTCCTTGGGACATCGGTTCGGCGATGATTGTCAACATCTCGGCCAATTGGGTCAGGATGGCTATTTTGGGGAACTCTACTATGCCAAAGCACGGAGTTTTCGCAGAAACGGCATACCAATTTGGCGAGGGAAAGATCAACTGCGCCTGAATTTCATTCAGGCGGGCGGTGGGGCATTTCGAGATATGGGAGTTCACGTACTTGACACCTCGTGGTGGCTCTTGGGTACCCCCAAACCGATTTACGCTCTGGGGACCGCAGGTGCTAAGTTTGGCCCTCGCGGACTTGGATATAACGGGCCTCCTCCTGAAAAAGCTATTTATCAACAGTTTGCAGTTGATGATTACGGCACTGGTTTTATTATGTTTGAAGATGGAGTTAGCATTCAAATCGAGAGCTTCTGGGCCGCACATCATCCTAACGAGCTCCAAATTGAACTCTTCGGAACGGATGCCGGAGCAAAAACCAACCCACTTACTATCTATCGTATGGTAGATAATAAACCGCAGGATCTAACACCTGAAGTTGAAAAGCAGTTGCTACCATTTGAACGGGTAGCATCACATTTTATCGAATGTGTTTTGGACGATGTTACCTGTAAAGCACCACTCAAACATGGACTTATTGTCCAGCAAATGATGGAAGCCATTTTAAAAAGTGCTGAATCGGGGCAACCGGTCCAGCTGAAAACTTAACATTACTCTTAAATAAAAGATTACTGGAGAGAAAAAGGTTATGCTAGATCCTATTGAAACGACCCGAAGAGCGTTTTTGTCCAAAACAGGAATTGGGCTTGGTAGCCTTGCTTTATCTCAACTTTTACCTGCCAGGACGAATGCTACTACCGAAAAAATCACAGGTCAGGTTACTAACAGCATCCAGCATTTTGTGCCTAAAGCTAAACGTATCATCTACCTGTTTCAAAGCGGAGGACCGTCGCAGATAGATCTGTTTGATTACAAACCGCTGCTAAATCAAAAACAAGCGGAAGAACTGCCCGACTCGGTTCGACAAGGCCAAAGGTTAACAGGGATGTCAGCTAATCAAGCAACACTTCCACTAGCAGGTACGGCTTTTAAATTTAAGCAACATGGACAATCTGGTGCTTGGATCAGCGATTTACTTCCCCATACCTCGGAGATCGCAGATGACCTCTGCTTTATCAAATCGATGCATACCGAAGCGATCAATCACGATCCCGCAATTACCTTCTTTCAAACTGGATCTCAAATTTCTGGTCGTCCTTCAATGGGAGCATGGATTAGCTATGGTCTAGGAAGCATGAACAAGAATCTGCCGGATTTCTGTGTTCTTGTTACTAAAGACAAAGGTGGTCAACCACTCTATGCCCGACTCTGGGGGAGCGGGTTCTTACCTTCAAAATTTCAGGGAATTCAGTTTAGGGCTGGTAAAGACCCAGTACTTTATTTAACCAATCCTGATGGTGTATCGCCAACCTGTCGCCGTTTAATGCTGGATCGTCTCCATGATCTGCATCAAATGCAGTATGATCGTGAGATTGATCCGGAGATTCACACTCGGATGGCTCAATATGAAATGGCTTATCGCATGCAGACCTCGGTTCCAGAAGTTATGGATTTATCTGAGGAACCAGATTATATCTTTGACATGTATGGGCCTGATTCACGAAACCCAGGTACATTTGCCGCCAACTGCCTTTTAGCCCGACGATTAGCTGAGCGGGACGTTCGCTTTATCCAACTCTATCATCAGGGGTGGGACCAACACGGGGGATTACCCAATGGTATTCGCCGACAATGCCAAGAGACTGACCAAGCTTCTGCGGCTTTGGTTGCTGATTTGAAACAGCGTGGAATGCTTGAAGACACACTGGTTATCTGGGGAGGAGAATTTGGACGTACAAGCTACTGTCAAGGAAAATTGACTCCCACCGATTATGGTCGTGATCACCATCCACGGTGTTTTACTGTTTGGTTAGCCGGTGGTGGGATTAAGCCTGGGATAACCTACGGAGAAACCGATCCTTACAGTTACAATATTGCTCAAAACCCTGTTCATGTGTACGACTTTCAAGCAACCCTACTCCACTTGTTAGGTATTGACCATGAACAACTAACTTTCAAGTATCAAGGTCGGCATTTCCGTCTGACTGATGTACATGGGAATCTTTTGCACGATATTTTAGCCTGACAGAAATTCTCCTATGTTTATCAAAAATCGCGCTGCGAGGAACTGCTCTTTGCCGCTCATGGCCGGCAGTATAGCTGCCTACGGTGAAAATGGAAACAGCCGGATCGGCCCATTTGGCTTTAGCAAACTCCTACTTAGACCGGACCACGAAGGGTCAACTGACCATCCTTAACTGCAAGGGTAACACCTGTTACGCCTGAGCATATCGAGGAGATGCACCGCAGGAGGCATTAAGCCTTCTCGGGAGGGACACCCTTGGGAGCGACCAGCGAGGGACACAGTGAAAATGATCACCTGATCCATTTCGGGCAAACACGAATCCAGACATTGTGTCGATGGACGGCCCAAGAAGACCGCTACTAGATAGACGTCATCGATACGTGGAAAAGAACTATACAAACAAAGACTAGTATGTTTGAGGGCTGCATAGACATCGAATTACCAAGGCCCCTTTACATGGTCATGCGGATCCGGATGGACGATTGATCGAAGAGGTAATAAAAGAGTCAATGTTCTGACGGCAGGACAGGTACTCGAATATGCGCGTTGGCCTGAGTCAGACTGTCCGAATTTTCCTCCAACTGACGAAATCCCCAACGTGTTCGTAGAGATGCTGCTTTGGCCCGATCCAGCACCGGTTGTTGGATTGCGTCCGGCTCATCGAGGCAAAGATGCCTCATCAGAGGTTGCAGTTCTGTCGGCAAGGCCAAATACTCCGTATGGGAGATTGGCCGGCAGACCATGTTGTATCTGCTGCCGGGTGCATAATCGTCAACTGATAGCCACCAGGGACACCATCGATTGACGACGGCCACCCGTTCCTGACCGCTGGGGTTGTGCATGGCCGACGCGTGCCAACTTCGGGAATCTTGAATATAGACGGATCCTGCTGTAGCTGTAACTTGCATGTCTCCCGGGATCGGTGCCGAAACCGTAATTTCGTCGGATGGACCTCGTGGGTTTCTTTTGTCTTTGTGAGATCCCGGAACCACCCAAGTACCACCCGAGTTTTCATCCACATCGGTGAGATACCAGATCATGACCAAACACATGGTGATGTCGGGGAAGGGTTGGCGGATACAACCCACGTTTTCATTGGGGTTATCGCTACCGTAAGCCGATAGGTCGTGGGGCCAATCGGTATGCCATTCACGAGTGTCTGCTCGTCCTCTGTGATGTACCGAGCCAAAACCACCAGGGGTACCGTCGGGGCTGCTAGCCGCAATGATACGTGGATGCAACTGAGCAATGCGCAGGTGGTCGTCTAGCACCTGTCTGGCTACTGCTGTTACCACTGGGTTGGCCAAATGACGGGCGTATTTCGGCATCCACACGATGTCATTGGGTGGTTTGGGGGGACGTCCCACCCGCCGTACAGGTCGCAACGATACTTTATCGCTGGCTAGCAATTCTTGGTCATTCAACCCTTCAGAATCGACTAACTCTCTAATTGCCCGAATATTGCGGCCGACCTTTGCCTGCGCCTCTAGAATTTCCTGACAAATGGCAGGCACCTCGTAAGTGGGTATTACGTTCTCAATGACGCAGAACCCGTATCTATTAAGAGAATTCGTACACCCCTCCACTACTTCTTCCACCGGGCGGGTTGTTGGATCAAAGGCATAGGCGCGGCTTTGGGCTAACTCAGTAGTGAAGGTTGCCGGATCGTGACTAGCTTGGGCTAATTGTTGGCGAGTCTTCTCCAATTCCTGTTCTTGGCGAACTACTTTATCCTGTAGTTGGGAAATATTCACTTCAAATATCCTTTGGTGACTCCTGATAGATATCTACGTGCTCATCAGGGTCAAAAAATTTCATTTGTAAAATCTGAAAGATTAATCGTATGACAATCTTGTCGTGCTATTAGAAAATCATTACGTCTAACGACCTTGGATCTCTTCATCTGGCCATTGATTTAGACTGCCCGGTGAGAGTACACCGGCGCTCGCTACTCACCTAAGCCCGCTAATTCCAACCGCTGCTCGATATCTTTTACTTCCTCGACAGGTAACCGCACGAGTGGTGGTCGGACATGGGCTGCTGGCAACCGACCGAGTAACACAAGCGCTTCTTTCATCCGACTATGCATGTCAAGTAAAGGATGGCAATAGAAAGCTCTGGTTAAGTGATACAATCGATCACTAATATCTTGGGCGAGTGACAGGTTTTTATCCTGAATCGCTTGCCAAATGTTCACCTGCAGAGGCACAATTACGCTCCCAGCCCCAGATAATAATCCGTCACAACCCAAGACCAGGGAACTGAGCAGCCAAGCACTGTGCGTCGATAACACCGCCACCGGGGGATCTAGAGCGTGGAGTTCCCGAATATGTTGTTCATGTAGAACCGGGTCGTTGCACCAATCTTTAATGGCCCGAATAGACGGAAAACGATGGCACAATTCCAGCAAAGTAGGCAATGGGTAACCGAGACCACCGGAGATTGGGTACTGGAATAGGATCAAGGGCAGGTTTGTCTGACCGACAATATGCTCAAAATGGGCGACGGCCATTTCCGGCCGTTGCTGTCCACCTAAAGACATACTATCTGGGGGAAAAACTAGCAATGCCGAAGCGCCACCTTCTGTGGCGGACCAGGCCAGTTGGCCTGCGATTATACTGCTTGGTGTAGAGATACCGACGATCAGTGGCATCTGATGGCCGACTGTTTCCCGAGCCAGATACAAGCTCTGCTTTTGCTCGCTCAAGCTTAGGGCATGGACCTCAGCAGCATGGCCGTTAATTGTGATGGCAGAGATTCCGTCAACAGAAGCCAAATCCCTAAGGTGGTTTCTATAGGTGATCTGGTCAATTTCCAGATCCGGGCCGAACGGCATCAGGCTAGCGGGAATAACACCTTGAGGTTGGTAAGGCTTGGTGTTTATCATGGCTGAAAAACCGAATCCTTTTAATACGTGCTAATGTCAAGCAGCATTCAATTGAACAATATTATCAAATTTCCGTATAGCGGCAAAGTCGCTGCACGAATGATAGCCAAAACCCAATGTTGACGTCACATTATGAGCCCTTTGCCTGCAACGAGTATCGCGTGCCTTACAGTTCATCTGGCTAAGGGGTGTAAAAAAACAGTGCTTCTAAACAGAAAATACTGGTACGATCACCGTGTTCTGCCAGCGTTTTCTCGATAACTAGTGCAGTGTGCTTGACTTTCCCTTTGAAAATTTTCGGCTCTTTGTAGCTGACCGACAAATCGAGGTTCGACATCTGGTCGTTTAGACGGACGATGACCTGTGGCACGGTAGCGTGTTCAATGTTGATTGGCTGTCCTTCCGTGTGGCCACAATACCTGTCAACTGGGAATATATGCTAAATGTAATGATGGTAAGACGGGAATTGAGATTTTTCAAAGATTAACGATTAATCAGCCAGCTAACCAGTATGGTGCTAACAGACCCAAGGCATCCTCCGCTAATGCAACCAAAGGAAAAAGCCATAAATTTCTCTATACTGCTGGTGACAAATGGTTGCTCAGGCTCGACATCCCATTTCGGCATTCCATCGGCAATTTCTCCCGTTATTTCAACTCGCCTTCGACGAATAAATACTCTTTTCTCTTCCAACGATTGGACAAACTCATCCACTGATTGATGCCCTTCGCTCTTTTCTGGTTCAGCTTTGGCTTTTTCTTTTTTGGTGGTTTTCTTTCTTTTCCTGACCTTGTCCTCAACTCCTTCTAAACCCACTTCTGAACTTTGACTAATTAATAGGTGGGGTTTGAGTAACGCTTCTATTCTCTCCGTTTCTGCTAATAGAGTTTTCTCATCCCAGTAATCTTCCAGCAGTCTCTTTAATGCTTGGCCATAACGATGACGACCGGATTCCAACTGATATAGTTTATGAGCTACCAAACCCTTGGTCTTAACTGAAACGGGATCTTTCTTATCGTCCCTAATGGGACTAAATCTTTCGAACAGACTATCGGCTCCCCAAGGGATAAAGTGAAATTTGTCTGTTTCTGGATTTAGATAGATGAAAAAGTTATTGCTGTTGCCTGAATATCCATCCCAAAATCCCAGTAATCCTTCCATCGACCAAAAGGTATAAAAGGAATTCAAATCAACCAGTTCACCTATGGCGGTTTCGATACTTTGACTGTTCCGCTTCAGTACTTGGATTAATTGTTCTATCTTCTGACGCCCAACTTTGTCCTTACCCAGTTTTTTTTCGAAACTTCCGGTCCAACCTTCGAAAAAATCTACCACTGTGCCCTCGTATAAGACACCATCGTCGTTGCCAAAAGCCCGTTTCAGTAAGGGGCGATGTATCCTTTCAACATGCGAATAAACACCTAAGCTTTGACCATTAACACTTAACTGAGCGTAGGCACAACGGGGGGCTGGTAAGCCAGCGGTACGAAACAAACTATAGCCCATAAACTGGCTGATCAAACTGACATCCTGCTGGTTATTGTTAAAGGTCAAATTAGTTAAGCCATCAATCTGACCTGTTTTATGCACATGATTGAGTTTGACTTTAAGAGATGGGCGATTGGAATTGAGTGAACCAAGAAACCCTTTTTTGCGAACACCAACTCGAGGGAAAACAACACCATCAATAGAAACAGTGGCTTCAACATAGGTATAGGGAGAATCAATGGGATGATACTGCCGCCTATCAGCCAGGGCAGTTTCAAAGTCTCGACTTTGGCGGCGAATGGTGTCCCAATCCTTGGGATCAACCGTAATTTTCACCTCTAAAACCCGATCGGAGGGAAAAATATCATCTATTGCCAACGTCTTATTTGTTTTGTCTCCAGCATAGACCGGAATTGTTAAAACAGCTGAGACCAAT
>Ga0208128_1000494_pt1 | contig 16035 bp, 20 predicted proteins | sample ETNtaG_35_FD_185758 | JGI IMG/M metagenome (GOLD analysis project Ga0208128, IMG submission 185758) | Marine microbial and viral communities from oxygen minimum zone, Eastern Pacific Ocean - ETNP201306PF51B (SPAdes) (version 2) | ecosystem: Environmental > Aquatic > Marine > Oceanic ... | reverse complement strand
AGTTCAAACTCACCAGCGTGACTGATCTAATCAATGCGCCTCTACGTAGCTTCACTGGGTTCTTGCAACGTGGAGACGGAGGGAAAGCAAACTTCTGGAAACAGCACGGCGAAAACTACGTCGCCAAGGTGCAACTAGAGAAGGAAAAAACAGAAGACAGCGCCCAGCGCTACAACCTCAAACGACGACTAGAGGAGGTGCTAAAAGAACAGCAAGAACTCTCTATCTGGACGAAAAATATTATCAAGACGCAAGGATTTAACTAATAAGAGCGCATTGATATTTTCATAGCCTGCCTAGAGCGCTTGTTTTGGCTGGCAGCTTATGCGTTCAGGCAATAAATGCCAAGAAGTGATTACTACGCTTAAGGGTCACATTTATCTACTGCTTATTTTTATAAGGGAATATTGAGGTATTGCTAATCCTCATAATAACATCCTGATGAATTTGCCAGAGTAGAATTAAAACAGTGAGCATCTAATATTAGCAATGCTTTTGAAGTTTTAGTTGCTCCCACTCAATAGTTCAGGATTTAAAGGCGCAGTGAGTGACCTGGGCTTCATCCTTGACTATACCGCGGTGAAATAAAGGTGAAGTCAATTTCAGAATCTATTATTTATTGACAGAATTTTCTTACCAACTTGAGAGCACCTGTTTCATAACCAAAAGAGTATACTTTTCTCCAATCAGCGCAAGCACCCTTCATATCTCCTATTTTCTTCTTTGCTTTTGCAATAAAATAGTAAGAATAAGAGTTTGGATTAATCGCGTTTGATTTAGTGTAATCAAAGATTGCTCCGTAATAATCTTTTAATGCAAACTTTGATTATGCAAGTTCGACATATGCATCACGATATCGCGGATAAATCGCAATTCCTTTATTAAAATCACAGATTGCTCCGTAATAATCACCATCATGATATTTATCCCTTCCACGGTAGAAATAGACATCGGAATACTCTGCCTGCGCTTTTTCAGGAACAAAAAGCATCACCACAGCACTCGTTAAAGCAGCGCCACTTCCAATCACTAATGCTTGCCCTATTGACATCAGAGACAAGAAAGCAGCAATCGCAGCAGTTCGTTTCTTCATATAGGAAATACTCTTAATTCTATTTTAATCCAAGTGTAGAGAAAACGTCTTTCTACGATTTCTCCATGGAGACGCCCACAAGGTGTCACGGTGAAGCAACCTCTCGAAACCTTTGCAATCACGTCGCCCAATTTTCACGTTAAGCTCACTGTAGAGTGACCTTTTGAGTCACTAATTAGGCTCTCTATATGTTACTTATTCCCACTCAATCGTACCTGGGGGCTTGCTGGTGATGTCAAGTACAACTCGATTCACACCCCTTACTTCGTTGACAATTCGATTGGAAATACGCTCCAAAAGTTCATAAGGCAGTCGAGACCAGTCTGCTGTCATGCCATCCTCACTGGATACACATCGCAGCACAATCGGCCAAGCATAAGTGCGCTGATCACCCATAACCCCAACTGATCTAACCGGCAGTAATACAGCAAAAGCCTGCCAAATCTCATGATATAAACCTGCCTCACGAACTTCCTCACGCACGATCAAATCTGCATCACGAAGGCAATTGAGTTTTTCATCAGTAACCTCACCAAGAATACGAATCGCCAAGCCAGGCCCAGGGAAAGGATGGCGGCGCACAATCTCCTCCGGTAAGCCCAAAGAACGGCCTACCTTGCGCACTTCATCTTTGAATAATCGTCTCAGCGGCTCTACTAATTTGAACTGCAGATCCTTGGGAAGACCACCGACATTGTGGTGGCTCTTGATCTTTACAGCCACCCGTTCACCAGTCTTTGGATCAACGTTAGTGCCAGCACTCTCAATTACATCTGGATAAAGAGTGCCCTGGGCAAGAAAATTAAACGGGCCAAGACGATTGCTTTCCTCCTCAAAGACCCTAATGAATTCCGTACCAATAATCTTGCGCTTCTCTTCTGGATCAATAATTCCATTGAGCTTAGAAATAAAACGCTGACGAGCATTAATGTATTCCACATTGATGTGAAACTTGCGATCAAAAAAGTCCATCAAAAACTCAGGTTCACCCTTACGCATAAAGCCCTGATCAATAAACATGCACGTGAGCTGATCGCCAATGGCCTTATGCAACAAAAATGCCAGGGTGGAAGAATCAACTCCACCAGATAAAGCAAGTAGCACCCGTTTCTGACCCACCTGAGCGCGCACCTGAGCCAGCGCTTCCTCAATGAATGCAGTGGTCGTCCAATTCGGCTGACAACCACAAATGTGATAAACAAAATTGCGAATCAACGCCATGCCATGGGTTGAATGCACCACCTCGGGGTGAAACTGCACTCCATAAAGACGACGACTGTCATCAGCAATAGCCGCATCAGGAGTATTGGCCGTACGCGCAAGCCGCACAAAACCCTCAGGAAGAGCCCCCACCACATCGCCATGGCTCATCCACATGGTGGAGCCGCTTTCAACATTGGTAAGAAGATCTCTAGGATCCTCTACCTCCAAAGGGGCCTTACCGTATTCAGCCTTGCCAGTAGCAGCATCCACAGCACCACCGAGCTGCTGCACCATCAACTGCATGCCATAACAGACCCCAAGCACAGGAATGCCTAGATCCCAAATGAGTGGATCACACAGAGGAGCTCCCTCGGCATAAACAGAGCTAGGACCACCACTCAAGATGATGCCCTTCGGGGCTAGTTTGCGAAGCTCATCGGCTGTGGTGCTGTAGCTGATCACCAAGGAGTAGACCTCTGTTTCTCTCACCCGACGAGCAATTAACTCGGAATACTGAGAACCGAAATCAAGAATGACGATTGCCGGCTGGCGCTGAGCATCAGGCTGGGAATGGGGCATATCAGCTAAAGCACTCGTGTGATGTCAACCTGCAGAACATTCAGGGTAGAGAAGGGAATTTAGTAGGTGAATCCTCAGGGATCACCCCAAATAAAGACAAATGTTGAGCTCCTTTGGGGCCCGCCCAACGCAACCGACGCTGGCGATCAAAAAGAGCTGCACCAATAGCTATCGGCCATGAGCCATAACGACCTAAATATTCAGAACTCCGCTGCTCAACCGTTGCCGCCAAGCGATACCAAAGCCGATGAGCCAGCTCCTGATCTTGAGCTTCCAGCAGCTTCAAAGCTGACTCCATCGAATCAGCCTGAGTAAATAAGCGAATCAAATCCAACTGCATTCCCTCACGTACTGCCAAGGCGGTAAGCACCTCCAATCGACCATCTGCCAGATGGTGATGAGTATGAAAGATCCCCCCTGCCAACTTCACCAACTTGCCGTGGTATCCCAATAACAGCAGTTGCTCCACCCCAGCTTCTGCCGCTGCCACCATGACGGGACCCAACCAGTTACCGATCTTCAACAACGGCTGAGCAGCCAACCCCAACTGATGAGCTAAAGCCAAACCATTCTCACCAATCACCACGGTAAGTGCGCCACAAAAATCTGAATCTGCACATTGACGACGCAAATGCTCAATGGTCTGCTGCAACTGATCAGGAGAGGCACTGACCTGCACCTCCGCCCGAGTACCAATCAGAGCCAAGCCATCAACTACCCCAAAGGCTGCATTACTGGTTCGCTCGGCTAACTCTCTGCCCTTAGGCAGCACAACCTCCAACCGCAGCCCACGTCCAAAAGGCAGCAGCGGATACAAATTGTGCTGCAACAGCTGCTGGGCAAACTCAGAAGCACATATCTCACCACCAGATTCCAGTCTGCCGACGCCACTACCTGCCACAAGATTGAGCCAGGCCTCTGAATCAGCATGCAAATCACCCTCAACATCAGCAACCAACTCCTGCCATTGCACACACACCCAGATCTCCAAGCCTTGCGTGAGATCGAGACCTGAGCCTGGATCGCAATGGCTAATTGCCATGGCCTGCTTGCCACCAAAAAGCACTGCCGCGGAGGTCACAGGAACAGCAAGAGTTTTTTCTCCACCGGGCAACTCAAGCAACTGAGAAACATTGAACGGCCGACCAAGCAAAGCTTCCGTAGCAGCACGAGCAGCAGCAGCCACCCATACCGGCAGCGTTAATCCCCTGGAATTGGAATCCAACTGATCGATAAAAACCTCGCTTAGGTATTTTTTAGGATGAGATATTTCTAACCCTGAGGCCGTGCAGGACAAACTCACCCTGATGATCCCGGGTCCGACACCGGTTCCCGAAACGGTACTAAAAGCCATGGGTCGACACCCCATCGGCCATCGCAGCGGTGAATTTCAAGCCGTAGTACGACGTACCACCGAGCAGCTGCGCTGGCTTCATCAGACCCAAGCAGACGTCTTGGTAATCACCGGCAGCGGCACCGCTGCAATGGAAGCGGGCATCATCAATACCCTCAGCAGAGGCGACAAGGTGATCTGCGGCGACAACGGCAAGTTTGGTGAACGCTGGGTAAAGCTGGCTAAGGCCTACGGACTAGACGTGCAAGTAGTGAAAGCTGACTGGGGGCAACCGTTAGACCCAGAAGCCTTCCGCACAGCACTAGCAGCAGATACAGACAAAAAGATCAAAGCCATAATCCTCACCCACTCAGAAACCTCAACTGGGGTAATTAACGACCTAGAAACCATCAGCCAATATGTGCGCGCTCATGGAACAGCGCTGACCATCGCCGATTGCGTCACAAGCCTTGGAGCCTGCAATGTTCCCATGGATTCTTGGGGAATAGATGTTGTTGCCTCCGGTTCCCAAAAGGGTTACATGATGCCACCAGGCCTAAGTTTCGTGGCCATGAGCGAACGGGCATGGCAAGCGCATAAACGATCAGATCTACCAAAATTTTATCTAGATCTTGGTCCTTACCAAAAAACTGCAGCTCAAGACAGCAACCCTTTCACCCCTGCTGTGAATCTCTACTTCGCGCTGGAATCAGCGCTGACAATGATGCAAGCAGAAGGACTAGATGCCATCTTTGAGCGTCATGCACGCCATCGTGCAGCCGCTCAGGCCGCCATGAAAGCAATTGGCCTCCCCCTTTATGCAGCTGAAGGACACGGCAGTCCTGCGATCACCGCTGTCGCACCAGAAGGAATTGATGCAGAACTACTGCGCAAAACAGTGAAAGAACAATTTGACATCCTGCTGGCTGGTGGCCAGGATCATTTAAAAGGCAAAGTATTTCGTATCGGACATCTGGGATTCGTATGTGATCGCGATGTCCTTACTGCAGTGGCTGCCATCGAATCCACTCTGCAATCGCTTGGCTTGCATAAGGGCAACATGGGAGCTGGCATAGCCGCGGCAGCCGCGGCTATGAACTAACACTCCTGGCGAAAAATAGAATCAAAATGTTATACAATCCTGCCTATGCGGGTGTAATTCAGTGGTAGAATGTCAGCTTCCCAAGCTGAACGTCGCCGGTTCGAATCCGGTCACCCGCTTGAACTAGAAGCTACTTAATTTATATAAATCAAGTAGACCACTACTTATAACAATTAAAAAGCAGTGGTCTACTTCCACCAAGGAAAAGCCCATTAGCGCTATTTAGACTAGTAAATAAAAAAGGCTACGCCCTTTTTCAAAGATCAAGCCAATGATTCATCATCGATCCAATCAAGATCTAGGCTTGATAAGTTGGAGAACCTGAGGGCCAACTACACCAGCACGGCGCTCCTGCTCCAATGCTTTAAGAATCAAGCTGCCAGCAGCTTGTAGATCTCCTGCTTCAACCTGCGCAGAAGCACGATCAAAAAAACCATCCGCGGCCTTCAAGTGTATCTCGCGTTGATTAGACGCAGCATTCATACCCGAAGGTATTCTTAGCAGAGTGGATGTCAAGAATGCTCAACTGAAGCCTTTGATAAAATTGTAACCCAACTCCTGTTGAATAAGCAATATCTAGAATTAAAGCAACCAAAATTTCAGCATTTCAAACTGCATATTCATTATGAATTAACAATATAATCACCGAAAATCAAGTTCCTGGCTCCTCAATATTACCGCCAAGGACCTCAATCTGAGCTCTAAGTGCTGCAGCACGAGGTTGATCACCACGTGTTTCGGCAACAGCCAATGCAAATTCAAGCTTCTCTAGCTGATGTCCCCCCTCATGAAAAGCCTCAAGCCTGCAAGAGGGTGTAATCAAAGGAGAACGGCCTGAACGGGTTACGCCCGATGAGCCAGAGGCAGAAATGGTAAAAGCCATGGATGCCTTTCTTTTTATTTTGCCACTGATGCCACCCTCATGCAGCAAGGGTGTCTGGTTCCTCTGACCAAGACGGTGAGATTTCTTGGACTTGATCCTCAGCTTGACTAGAACTATCGAGTAGCTCCTGACACTCCTTCAAGAGCTGTTCTACCCCATCAAGCATCTCCATTTGCTCAGCAGGAATAGTCTGAGACTGCTGCTGCTGTCTCAACTGAAACTCCAGAGCCTCCTGACGCTGCTCCAATTTCACAAGCCTTTGAGATAATGCTGTGATCGTCTGAACAAGATCTTCTGCAGTACGAGTAATTCGAAAAGAAACGGACGAGGACATAGCCACATGTAAAGGCTTTACCCGATGACAACACATAAGGGATAAAGACTCAAGTCAAAAAAAGATGGTGCGATAAATGATTTGCGATCAAAGTGATCTTTATCGTTTCGAATCCATCCCATGCATCCTCTGGCAACGTTATTGATTTATCTCTTGGCAGGCACAGGCATGGGTCTGCTGACATTACGTACAGGAATTCCCGCAGCACCTCTGGCAGGCGCACTTCTAGGTGCCGGGCTCGTGAGCATGAGTGGTCGTCTCGATATTGCTGAATGGCCTATAGGAACACGCACTGCAATCGAAATCGGCATTGGGACAGTAATCGGCACCGGGCTAACCAAAACCGCCTTGGAAGATTTACAAAACCTTTGGCGACCAGCCCTGCTGATCACGATGACCCTGGTACTTACTGGAGTAGTGATAGGTCTTTGGAGCAGCAGATTACTTGGAATTGACCCTGTGGTTTCACTGCTCGGCGCTGCTCCAGGAGGCATCAGTGGCATGAGCCTGGTGGGTGCAGAGTTCGGCGTCGGTGCTGCTGTAGCCACTCTGCACGCTGTGAGATTAATAACCGTACTTTTAGTACTGCCCCTTCTGGTCAAGTTTTTAGCCCCAATAGGGCTTAGCAATTCCTGATTAGGCCTGGACAGAAAAGACTATGTAGGTAATTTGGAAATTACTTATTTAACTGTCTAGGTATGGCCAGTAATCGACATCGGATCGTTCTTTGCCTGTCAATGATTGGCCTTGCAGGGATAAGCCTCATGCCCACCACATCAGCGATGGCTGTTGCCAACGAAACTGGAAAGAAGGGCGCAAAGATCTATTGCTTCATGCGCAGCAACGGCAACAACCATGAAGTGAGCTGGAGTGCTGCCTATGCAGTGATCAAAAGGCAGGGAGGAGGTTTGTTTAAAAGTTCACCGGAGCATGCTTCGGTGATGATCACTGAAGCCGTAGTAGAAGAGCCAAATGGTTACCCAAACTGTGGGCAATACCTTGGCGATCTCTTTAGTAGCAAAGAATCTGTAAACGCAACTGATAAAGAAACTAACTCCAACTCCTACACATCTAGCGACACGAGTAGCACCGTTCCCTCAAGCAATGATAGTGAGCAACGCTACGAGTATTAAATTGCCACGCTTCTCAACCAAGCTGATACTCAGTGGTGTACTTCTGCTATTAAGTCTTGGCTGCAACAGTCGTTCATCACAAAATAATCACTCTGCCAACTCAAACATCTCTTCCCAAGCCTGCCTTGAAGATTTAAACCTTCAACAACTCGACCAAGCATTGGTGCACTGCAACAACGTGGTGAAACAACACCAAAACAATCCTGAACCCCTAAACGACCGTTACCTGATCTATACCCTGCTCGGTCAAAACAATTTGGCTTGTCAAGATATTTACAAAGGCCTAGAGCTTCTAAAGCAACAAGGTGAATCTGCTGATCCCATGATGCGTCACGAACTAACCGTGCGTAAGGACTCCTGTATGCAACACCTCAACATCACTGACAAAGGCTGACGCCTCAGGCCAACAAGACGAGGTCCTAGTAATACCTCGATCCGCTCAGCCTTGCTTGCAAGCAGACCATCCACCAATTGATCAGCGAACCCTAGTTGAAACCAGTGACTCGTTAATCCCCCATCCATCCCCAAGCGATGGCAGCGATCCTCAGCCTGCTCCAAATCACCCGGTGTCCAAGGACGTTCAAGCAAAACTACATGTCTAGCTCGATGCAAAGTAAAACCAAGCCCGCCTACGGCATAGGTAGCAAGTAAGAGGGAACTAGTACCGGCCTGAAAACGATTCACCACAGCCTGCCGCTGGTCCGGGCTCTGACGACCAGTGAGCAATTCACCGCCTAAGCGTTGCTGAAGAAGCAACAATGGCTCAATAAAACTACTGAAAAGAACAACTGCTTGCCCCTGCCTATGCAGTTCTGCCACAAGAGTTTCCACAGCAGGCAGTTTGAACTCGGCAGCGATCTGACGCAAAGCCGTAAGCACAGCCAGCGATTCAGCATCGGAGCGAACCAAACCTCGCTGCACACGATCGCGATAATCCTCAATTACTAGAGCAAGCCGATGCTCAAAGCCACGAGATTCCTTCTCTGCTAAGAAAATCGGATGCTCTTGCCGGCATTTGGGGGGCAAGCCAAGCAGTGACTGCTTACGTCGGTGCAGCACCAATGGCCTAGTAAGCCGCCGTAGCTCTTCGAGATCACTAGCACCTCTTGCATACCAGCGACGCTGGCCGCTTTGTTCCTGCCAGTGACCCTGAGAAAAACGTTGTTCAAATGCACGTTGATCTCGAGCCAAAGGATGATCGATGGCAGCAAGTAAGGGATAAAGCTGATCAGGCCGACCGTTTTTCATCGGCGTGCCAGTAAGCAGCCAGATTGCTCTTAAACGCGGATGACGAGCAAGCCTCAATAACGCCTGGGTTCTTTTTGCCCAAATAGACTGACCAAAATGAGCCTCATCCACCAATAGAAGCGTCCCAGCCTCAGGTAATTCCTTCGGCAAACGAGCCCAGCTATATAGGCTGATCGGTAAATCAAGAGCTGCAGCCTCCAAGCGCCAATGGTCATGGAGACCTACTGGTGCCACCACCATCACCTGGACATCTGCACATCTGACCATGGCGCGAGCCGCCAAAAGAGAAGTAAGCGTCTTGCCAAGTCCCATTTCATCAGCCAAGACAGCACCACGGCGCGCCAGTAGCCAACGGGCACCAGAGCGCTGGTGGGGAAGAGGAATACGACCATCAGCCAAAACAACCCCAAGATCTACCTGACTTACCAGGTCCCGATGGCATGGCATCGGTGGCAAAGGCTGCTGGAACCAACGCAGCCATTGAGCCAAATCGTCCTGCACCAAAAAACGAGATCCGAACTGCCCATGCAAATGTTGAGCCGCAACTAAAGGAAACTCCCAACCCTGACGAGCACCTCGCCAAATTCCCCGAGGCCTCACTTTGCGAAGCTGAGCCTGAGTAACAGCATCAAAAGGGAAAGCGACCTTGACCAACCCAGCCGCAGTCAAACCCAAATAACAGCTGGGAGGGGATTTAGAGGTCAGCCGTATTACTCAGACGATACCTAATTTAAACCGTATCAACCAACTGACAAGAGCAAAAGCAACCACTCCATAAAGCGCCGCATAACACTCAAAAGTGGCCTTTCTGACACATTGACGCAAAGGGCATTCACGGCACACTGCACAAAACCGAGGCACTCGGATGCAGAACAGGGACGCTGTTTTCCTCGAAGATCTCTGCCCCAAATTACGTGTCCGACGATGGCGTAAATCTCTTCACAGCTATACCGAAAAAAGTTGTATCTATTGCGGCAAAACTTCCGAATCAATTGATCATGTTCTACCCCGCAGTCGTGGCGGCTTAAGTATTACTGAAAACTGTGTTCCTGCTTGCCTCTCCTGCAACGGACACAAATCTGATGCTGATGCCTTCGATTGGTATAGACGCCAACGCTTCTATGACCCGCGACGAGCAATGGCCATCCGCGCCTGGATGGATGGCGATTTGCGATTGGCTCTGAGGCTGTTGCAATGGGCCCAACCTAACCATAAGCAAAATCCTTCAATCAACCCTGATGAAGACTGGGTACTGCAGGCGGCCTAAACCAACCTCACCAAACCTGACAAGCCAACACAGGATTGTGCCGTTCACAAATAGAACCCTGCTGTTCAGGCTGCTCTGGAGCCAAAAGCATCGCACCTGTTAGCAATGCCGCAGCCAATACAAAGCTAAAAGCAAAGCCCGTCTGCTGGCCTTGGGCGGCGCGAGAACAAGCCCGCCGCGGCAACATAGGCTCAGGAATCGTGGAGGTGTGCAAATAGGAACTGGCCATGTCCAAACTTTGTCTGTAATACATTTGTACTTATGCTTACAGAACTTGTCAAGCAGAGTGCGTCGCTGCCGGCCGGCTCAAAGCTTTTAGTGCTAGGCGGAGGCTTCAGCGGCCAGCATGTAGCGGCGCTGGTGAGAGCTCTTGGCAACACTGCTTTATGCAGCCGCCGCAAAATCAACAGCCAAGATGCTGACTTGGCATTTGATAGTGCTACCAAGCTGCTACCAACCCAAAAGGCTCTAGAAGGAGTTACCCATTTACTGAGCTGCATACCACCAGCAACAGATGGAACAGATCCAGTGCTGACATGTTTGGGCGACCAACTCAAAACTATGCCACTGCAATGGGTTGGCTATCTATCCACCACCGGTGTCTATGGCGACTCTGGCGGACGTTGGGTTTCAGAAAACGATCTTCCTCATCCTCAGCAAGCACGCAGTCAGCGCCGTCTTGCTTGTGAACAAGCTTGGCAAAATTCAGGACTACCTATTCAGATTCTGCGGTTACCTGGCATCTACGGACCATACCGATCAGTCCTTCAAAGCATCAACACCAGAAGAAGCAAAATGATTGATAAACCAGGCCAAGTCTTTTCAAGAGTCCATGTAGATGACATTGCAGGAGCAACACTGCATCTGATCCAATGCACTGCTGCAGGGAAATGGCCAGTGGTGGTCAATGTGACTGATGACCTACCAGCAGCAAGTAAAGACTTGCTCACCTATGGAGCAAAACTGCTAGGTCGTTCACTGCCTCCGTTGGAGCCCTTTGCCATTGCTGCTAAACAAATGAGCCCTATGGCCCTCTCGTTCTGGCAAGAGAACCGAAGAGTAAGCAATCAACTGCTTTGCCAAGAACTCGGCTATTCCCTGATTCATCCCGACTATCACTCCGGACTAAGAGACTGTTATCTAGTAGAGGGATTCAAGGCATTGCAGACGAATCCTCTTTAGGTGTTGAACGTTCCTGCTCTGGACCATCAACAATGAACTCATTCCAATTGAAGGGCTTATCAGGATCAATGAATGTCAATCCTGCATCGTGCAATAACTGACTCCAATGCACCACCAACCAGCCATTTCGTAGGCCGGTGCCAAGACCAAAAAACAACAACCCCAACAGCAACCAGCGCATCATGGCCTTGCCTTCCGAATGCTCTGACGTTAATCACCGAATCGTCATCGCCTTAGGAGATCCTGCTGGTATCGGGATGGAAGTGACCCTAAAGGCCCTAGCTTCATCTGCCTTGCAATCAAAGCTGCATCCACAACTTGTTGGCTGTCGACGCAGCATCGAACTCACCTACGCCAAGCTGCAAGCTCGAGGAATCTCCCCCCTAGCCAATCCCCAAAACCTAGAGATCGAAGACCTGCCCCTAAAAAGCACACTTCAGCCTGGACAGCCCACAGCACAAACCGGAGCCGCAAGCTTTCAATGGTTGACACGGGCAACAGAACTCGTCTTAGAAGGTCAAGGCCGTGCACTTGTGACCGCTCCAATTGCCAAACATGCCTGGCATGCCGCAGGTCATCACTATCCAGGCCAAACCGAACGACTTAAAGAACTAACAGGAGCAGATCAGGCATCGATGCTATTCACAGCGATCTCACCTAAAAGCGGCTGGCGACTAAACACTCTGTTAACCACAACTCACGTCCCGTTAGCTGTAGTACCAAAACTGCTCACCCCTGAATTAGTTAAATCAAAACTCAATGTGCTCAAAGCATTCTGCAAGCGATTTAAAACCAATCCATACCTTGCCGTAGCGGGCCTAAATCCCCACGCCGGCGAGGAAGGCCAACTAGGCCAAGAGGAGCTGAAATGGTTGATCCCAATGCTGAACTCATGGAAGAGAGAGAACCCTGAGATCCAACTAGACGGGCCTCTCCCTCCCGACACATGTTGGCTTTCAGCTGCAAAAGCTTGGCAGGGCATCCCATGCGAGCGCACCCCAGACGGCATCCTGGCCTTGTACCACGATCAGGGTCTGATTCCAGTGAAATTGCTGGCTTTTGATGATGCCGTGAACGTAACGCTTGGTCTTCCCTTCCTGCGCACATCACCGGATCACGGCACAGCTTTTGATATCGCGAGTCAAGGATGTGCCAAGGCCAACAGCATGGTGGCTGCCCTAAAAGCAGCCTGGGAACTCACAGAGTCACAATGATCAGATGGGCTTAACACGCATCAACACCTGACCGAATTCCACCGGGGTGCCGTTATCTACAAGAATCTCAACCACCTCACCACTGACTTCAGATTCCAACTCATTCATCAACTTCATAGCCTCCAGAATGCAAACGGCCTGACCGACGCTAATGCGACTGCCGACCTCTACAAATGGTGATTCCCCAGGGCCTGGCGCACGATAAAACGTGCCAACCATCGGTGCAGTAACTTCCAGTAAATCAGCTCTAAAGCCTGGCACGGTTGGAGGCGGAGTGCCAGGTCCGGCAATCTCAACTCTCGGCTCTGGAGGCGATGACGCTATATCAGCGGCAGAGGCCAATGGCATCACCGGGGCAACCACAGCTGGAGCAGGAATGTTGCGCCTGATCTCAAGCCGAAAATCATCGCCCTCAAGGCGAAACTCCTGAATATCACTATCAGCCAAGGCCTCTAGCAATTGGTGCAATTGGTCGTGATCTAGCTGCATGGCGATTAATTCTCGCGACCTAGATAGCTGTCGTTACGCGTATCAACTTTGATTTTCTCACCCACTGAAAGAAACAACGGAACCATCACCTGAGCACCAGTCTCAAGGATGGCAGGCTTAGTACCACCAGTAGCGGTATCGCCCTTAACACCAGGATCAGTTTCAGTGATTTCAAGCACCACAGAATTGGGCAGCTCCACCTCAAGAGGATTTCCGTTCCATGAGACCACATTGACCTCCATACCTTCCTTAAGATATTTGCGACTGTTACCTATTTGCTGAGCCGTAAGCCGGGTTTCCTCATAACTAGACATATCCATAAAAACGTAGTCGCCCACCTCCATATAAGTATGTTGAAGGGTGGACTTCTCAAGCAACGCCTGAGGAAGCATCTCACCAGCCCTAAAGGTTTTTTCCACAACGTTGCCGCTCTGAACCGCCTTCAGCTTGGTGCGCACAAATGCCGAACCTTTGCCCGGTTTGACATGCAAAAACTCGACCACACGCCAAACAGAACCATCTAATTCAATGGTGGTGCCAGTGCGGAAGTCGTTACTAGAGATCATTCCCGCTGAACGGATCAGATGGATCATACGGCTGTGCCAAAGTCCAAGCATCAGAAGGGCTACACATGCCAAATACACCTCTACTGACCAGCCTGATAACAGTGCTGGCAATGCTTTTCCTGAATTGGGGTGATCCTGTCCTGGCTGCCCTGCCAGCTGGAAGTGCAGTGACCGATGGTGCTGCAATCCTGCGGAATGCCCTACCAATCCAACAAAAAGATCTCCGCCAAATGCAATACACCTTGGAGGCCACTAGCAAAGTGGTTGGCTCTTCAAAGGGAAATCGCTGGGTTGTCCTAAACGAAGCTGCTTCTTCTAGTCAGTTCCTAGTAATCACTCGCAAAAAGAGCATCCTCGAAGCCATCCCAGAAGCACGTCGAGCAGAGGGTGATGCGCTTCTTGAATCCCTAGAAGAAAGCGTGCAGGCCCTTGGGGAGGAAGCAAGTAAGCAAAACATAGATGGCTTCATCGCCCTACGCCGCAAGAGCCTCAAGCAAATCGGTGATCTAGAAGCTCTGTTGGTGAATGATTTTCCGTACACCATCCCTGAGGAATACGACTCCCTACCGCGACTTCTTGGCCGAGCGACGGTATCGATTAAAACCACAAAAGGAAGCATGAGTGCCGTTATTGATGGCTACAACGCTCCTTTAACAGCTGGTGCCTTCGTGGACCTTGCGCTCAAAGGGTTCTATGACGGATTGCCGTTTACACGCGCTGAAGACAATTACGTGCTTCAAAGCGGTGACCCAAAAGGGCCTGAAAGCGGATACATAGACCCCACCACAAGCCAAGAGCGTCAAGTTCCTTTGGAAATCCGTGTTCCAGAAGAACCAACACCTTTTTATAACCAAACCTTTGAAGATCTTGGTCTCTATAAGGCCACACCAGTACTCCCATTCGCTGCACTAGGAACACTTGGATGGGCCCATTCCCACCAGGCCATCGACGATGGTTCATCCCAGTTCTTTCTATTTCTCTATGAGGCAGAACTAACTCCCGCGGGCCTCAACTTGATTGATGGCCGTAATGCAGCATTCGGCTATGTCGTTGAAAACACTGAGTTACTTAAAGAACTCGGAGTTGATGATCGAATTTTATCCATCGAAGTTGTCGATGGAGCTGATCTACTGAAACCCCACGCCTGAGGACTTAGGCATGGGTGAAACCCTTTACCAAATCGGTGAAAGCGAATTACTACATCGACTGGCCCGCTTCGCTCCTACTGGCCAATTTGACGATGACACAGCCCGTATCTATACAGGCGGAAAAGATCTTCTTATCAATACCGATGTATTGGTAGAAGGCATCCATTTCTGCAAAGACACCACAACTGCGAAAGACATTGGTTGGCGTTGCGTAGCCGCCAACATCTCTGATCTAGCAGCAAGTGGTGTAGATAAGATTTTAGGTATCACTGTGGGACTAATAGCCCCTTCAGATACTCCCTGGGACTGGGTAGAGGAGGTTTATACGGGTATAGAAGAGGCATTGAAACAGTTCGGTGGAGAATTACTAGGCGGAGACTGTTCCCAAGGAGAACAACGACTACTAGCGATCACAGCACTAGGGACTGTTGGACCAGCACGCTTGCATCGTTCCCACGCTTTGCCTGGAGATTCTCTTGTCGTAAGCGGCCCCCATGGCCTCAGCCGCCTTGGTTTAGCCCTTTTGCTCTGCGAGCCTCAAGTACAAGCAGTGCAACTGCCAGAAAAACTTAAACAAGCAGCTATAGATGCTCACCAACACCCTCAACCCAGCCTAAAAGCTCTGCGCTCTCTAGAAGCATGCAAGCCTAAGGAACTTGCATGGCGAGCAGGTGGCACCGATAGTAGTGACGGCCTGCTCGAAGCAGTAAAAAACCTTTGTAAAAGCAGCAACTGCCGAGCGATAATTGATCCCACAAGCCTTCCTAGAGCATCTGAATGGCCCTTGGGATCACCCTGGGACAACTGGTGTCTTAACGGCGGTGAAGACTTTGAACTTGTTTTAAGTCTGCCACCTAAATGGGCTACGGCCTGGCTTAATGCTTACCCATCAAGTCAAGCAATTGGTGTCATGGAAATGGGCCCAGCTCAAGTGCTATGGACAGATAACAGAGAAGAAGTAAATAGCAGCCCAGACTTCCAACATTTCCAGCAATAACAGCTTGAAAATCTCTTAAAAAACCCCTCCCTAGTAGGGAGGGGTTCGCAAATCAAAGGCAACTTAGAACCCAAGAAAAATGGGCACCTTCACTTAAAAATTACTTCCAATTCTTGGCAACTATCTCTGCAAGATCAACAACACGCTGGCTATAACCCCACTCGTTGTCATACCAAGCAACCACTTTCACCATGTTGTCGCCAATAGTCATCGTGAGAGCCTCATCGACAATGGTGGATTCATTGGTACCGGCGTAGTCACTTG
>Ga0208128_1000490_pt1 | contig 16093 bp, 15 predicted proteins | sample ETNtaG_35_FD_185758 | JGI IMG/M metagenome (GOLD analysis project Ga0208128, IMG submission 185758) | Marine microbial and viral communities from oxygen minimum zone, Eastern Pacific Ocean - ETNP201306PF51B (SPAdes) (version 2) | ecosystem: Environmental > Aquatic > Marine > Oceanic ... | reverse complement strand
CGTTTTCACCCGAAATGATCCAAACATACCGGATGCGGAAAGATTGCCTGGTGTGAAATATCTCCTTATTAGGCGAAAGGATAGACTAGTATGATCAAACTGCCCTCCATTTGTCCGCTGATGTTGCTTGCGTCTCTTTGCCGTTTCAGTCAACTTCCTTCGGTGGCAGTGTCCCCGCAATTAGTACCCGATTCTTACCAGCAGTTTGAGGATATTGAGCAGGCTGCCGAATTGTTAAGAAAACAGACCGCTGAAGCCAAAACCCACTCCTTTTCAAGAGATTGGTTCGATTGGGAGTTGCTCTTGCGCCGATATATTGACGAAGGACGTCGTGATCAGAATGCGCTGAAGATTTTGTCCGCTTACTTTCGAGGGGCTATTTTCGATCGGTATTGCACTTTGGATGCTAAAGGGGAAGGTGAGATGTTTTACATCTTCAACACATCCATGGATGCGACTGAATTAGCTCTGGTCTCCAGCGACAAAGTTTTTAAACACGATGTTCATGGTGGCGGTAGTCACGGCGGTTGGGGATCACATGCGCGTATGTTGATCTACGAGGAACTGGTCAAACAAGAAGTACTGAACAGGCAGGAACAGACCCTATTTGAGAAAATCGTAGTACAAAGCCTGAGCCCGAACTTCCTTGATTTCAACCGCCTGGAGCGTGGAGCCAACAACCGTCCATACAAAAACACGGGTGGAATCGCCGCCGCCATTCGTATTTTTCCTCAGATGCCGAGGGTTAAGGAGTTGGAATTGTGGATTGACCGGCAATGGAGAGAACTCGCAGAACACGGCGACATTTTCGAGGTCAACCATTTTCCCTATGGGGGTCTTCATTTGTCCGGTATATTCGACATTGCTTCTGAAACAGGAAAAATCAAAGAGCTGGACAATCGTAAACTGGTCTATACCATAGCTAAGCGATACCTGCTGATGAATCACGGTATGGGCGTCCGGGGCAATCCTAATTCTGCTGCACAGGCCAATGTCAATTTCACCACCGGAGAAATGTTCGATGACCCATGGCACGCTCCATACTACGGAGATATTTTAATTCCCGACTTCTGGTATCGGGTAGCTCAGGAATTCAGAGATTCAGAATTCCTTTGGGCGGCAGTCCAGACTAGCATTGGCCCTGAACCGATAATCAACCGGAATAAGCGTCATATGTACAAACAGTGGAAAGGTGCATATACAAAGCGTTTTGGCTGGTTCATCGAACACGGTATCGAACCGCAGATTCCCCAAGCAGGTTCATCCATTGCGTTTTTAAGTCCAGATATTCACCATATCCCTGAACGACTTTACTTATGCACCGGAAGAGAACCGGAGCAACCGTTTGCCTCCTTCTATCTGTTTGATCGTAATAATGAATATATGCACTGTTTTGGCGATGCTATGGGACGGTTGTACGAATATTGTGTTGATGGAGCCAAGCTGATTGGGTCATCGGGCAAGTACAATGGAATATTCATGGGCCAAGCCTACTACGATATGTTGATGGTTCGGCATCCGGATGACGCCTTCCCAATGCATACTGCCATGCCGGAATATGATTGGGGGCATCACCCTTTTTTGGATCAGGCGGCAAACGTCTGGCGTCGGTCCTCCTGCAGTTTGCCCAGCGTCACGCACTCCCGCACCGGTCCTGATTCCAAGAACTGGCGGTACGCACCCGAGTTGCACGATCATTGGACATGGAGACGGATTGACGATCCAGTGGGAGGATCTGCCGCCAACATGGATGGCTTAATGTACCTCAACGACGACTACACCTTATACAGCGTCACCTTGCGTCTAAATGGCAGCCCGGATGAGAATGCTAAGCCGGACAGAGTCGTCCTCCGGAACCTTCGACTGTCCGGTCCCAAGGGAGATATTATGTTGGCTGATTTTTCCCAACAGCCTGATAATTTTCAGGTTACCCGACGCAAACTGTCTGACCCAGATGGGGAGTGGAAAAGGGCAGATCCAACACCGGTGACTATGATCACTGAGGACGGCCAAGAGGCGCTGGAGGTGAGTGTGGAGGCCGGCTATTCATATGCCTTGCGGCAAGACATTTCTCCTCGTGAATTTAATCTGGCTGAAGATTACACCCGTGTCAGTTTTGAATTCAAAGGCAACAGCCAGTCCACCTATCTGCGGTATCGGCAAGGATGGCGATATGGACAAACAGGGTCGCCGGCCCTGGTTTCGGATATGATCCTCAATGATCGCACCGTGGTGCCATCACACGATGTTCGAGGTGGGATTTTAGAGCCTGATTCCGTATTGGTTGAGGACCGTGACGGTGACTCTTTTGGTGGCTTCACCTACCGTAATTACTTTGGTGCGCGAAGTACCTGGACCCGTCACACATTATTGACCAGAGAAGGATTTCTCATTGTCCGTGATATCTATGTGGCGTGCTCGGAGACGGCGGGGTATCGTGTGGGCCCTGTCTGGTGTCTGCGGGCAGACGGCAAATGGATTGAACGTGAAGATGGAGATCTTAGGCGTAGGTTCCAAAATATGCCACCAACGCATGATGGCAAACGCCACTGGTTCGAGGCACCAGCATTTGATCACGCATCTTGGCAAACGGAAACAAAACGCCTTCTGGTTTATATCCATCCTGCTGCTGACCAGACCTATGGGCAACTCCAACATGAATCCACGCCGGATTTTTCCCGTGAGGTCAATACGAACAGTTCATGGACGGCTTCAATCGTCAAGGGTGGACAGCCAAAAGCCTTCTTGAGTGTAGTTATCCCCTTCAGCCAAGACCAAGATGTTGCCGGTCTGCTTAAAAACCTAGAAACGAATATGGCTGCGGATAGCGGGGCAAACGTAAAAATTAGAAAGACAACGATTACGCTCTCCACTGCGGGTAATTGGGCGATTCAACGCAACTGAAGTCGGGTATTCGCTACTTCATCGATACCAATTCCCGTTTCAACGTATTTTGTCGGTTCTCAATTGGAATATAGATCGGGTTTAACTAGGTTTCCTGCAGATTATCCTCGCTAGCCATTCTCGGCCCTCGACCAAAACGGAAATGGATGTTTACAAAAGGGATCCCAACAGTGAAACGCCAGGTCAGTTAACCGTCGAATTGGAGTCGGGCAACATCGTCTAAGACAACGCCAATCTCCGGCACCGCATGCTGAACCCGGAAGGACTTCTGCGCTGGACCATGCATACGGCCTTTTGGTAGGTGGAGATTCCGGTTTAGGAACACGAGTCGGGTCAAGAGAAGGTGATGCGCAGTCCGGATTATCTGGAGCGGATACACCCCTGACACGAGGATGTATTCAAAGATGTCTGGAGTCTACCCGGTAGGGAAACCGATTAGTGCGTTGGATTAAATCCTGCATGCTTTTAGAGCGAGCAGTTGCTAATCTCGAACTAGCTACCAGCGTCTAACTAGCCATGACAACGACGAACTGTGGGTGCTAACCTCGGATTTCGTTGTGTTATGTCAGGGTCTGATAACCCCTGAGCTGTATAGAGTACATCTTTTCGAAATTTTCACTTTGATTGGATCTTTTTTGGAGATTATAGAATATGAAAACCAAGGAGCGATTGCTGTTCATGTTTCTCGGCGGGTTGTTAGTTATCGTTGGGATGGTGTTAGGCCAGTTTGTGTTCGGTTCTGCTGAAGCACAAACCGGATCTAAAAACGCTTTCTTCGAGACATTGACCTGCAACCGGTTGATTGTTAAACGTAGCCGGTATTCCAAGCCAGTGGCCGTTATCGGAACAGAAGAGAGAAACGGAAGCATGGCTTTGTACAATGCCATCGGTCAGCGTCGTGTGCTAATTTCAGGTGCAAATAAACACGGTGAACTCTTCCTGTTTCAGGGCCCTGATGAGAATCAACAGAAAAAGACCGTACAACTGACAGCCACTAAAAGAGAAAGTGTCGGTGGGAGAATTAAGATCTACAACTCGTTGGGCCAGGAGGTGGTCCGAATCGAGTCAGATCAAAACGACGGTGCAGTCGTATTGAAAGATCGATATGGAGAACTGGGCACGACAATGACTGGCCGAAGACAGTATTAATATTCTTTTACACTTGGTCTATTGGATATTGTCCAAACTCATGACATGCGTTTTAGAGTGCCAAAATGTTTTCTAACGGAGTCGCCGTGACGATTTTGCTGGAAGAACCGATAAAAAAATCCACCTCCCGGCGCAGCGGCTTGTAATGACTCTTTCGTTGCCTCCCGAATCTGATCGGGTGTCCTGAGCGGCAGAAGTTGAGAACAGTCAATGCCACCCACCAAGATGAGATTTTTCCCGTAATGTTGTTTGAGTACACCGAGATCCATCCCAGCCGAAGGCTCGATCGGGTTCAGTCCGTCAGTGCCTACATTAAGCAAACTATTCGTGATTTCCATCAGATTACCATCGCTATGATAGATGACTCTAATCCCTTCCTCCTTGAGTTGAGTGAAACAATCATCCGCTAAAGCATTGGGAGGAAGATCTCCCGCAGGAATTGTGGTGAAAACATCAGCTTATCCTTGTAGGCGATGTCATCTCTGATGAAAAATAGCGGAGCGAGTTGTTCTTCAGCGGCGACCATCGTGATTCGCACCACCGTTTCAGAAAGTACCTCCATAATGCGCTCAATCTCCCGACACGCATCGTAGATCGCATAGCAGAAGAATTCTTGCCCCATCAATCCGTAAGTGGTGTGAAATCCACAACCGTACCCAGCCACATAAAATGTGTGAGGGGTAAACCGTGCCTGCTGATAGCGAACGTTCGGCATCCAATGTTTCCGAATCTATTCAAAACTTACAAATTCAGGGTTATAGGCTTTCAACGCCTCGATACTTTCAATCTCGTAGCGCACCTTCCACGATGTGCGTCCCGATATCTTACTCTTCACCGCCCCGGAGTCGCTTTGCTCTCCCTCCTGTTCTTGAGCGAATGAACTCCCGTATCCCCGGTACAGATCGATGCCCAAATTGTGATAGGCCCGCACCATCGTCGCACTATAATCGTCCTCGTCACGGGCGAAGTGATTGACGACTGACCGGTTGTCCAGGTAATCCCAAATGGGCACCCGGCCGCCTTCTTCAAAATTCATGGAGGCTTGGATACGTTCCCACATAGTGAATTCTAGCTCTGCGCCATATCCCTCTGGTTGGACGTTGTATCATCGAGCCAATAAGCCAATTGGTTGGCACCTGCATTTTGATGCGTTTTGAGCCTTCTTGTAACTTTGTAACTAACGCAATTTTGAAGATTAACGCTTCCAGCGCTGGCTGAGATAGTCAAAATAAAATAGTGCATTGTCAATAGGAACGTTGCTCGGGATGTGATTGCCAACAGCAAACACAAAGCCCGGACAGCCCTTTGCCAGGGCGAGTGTATCATCTATCTCTGCCTGGATTGCCTCATAGGTGCCGAAGGTTAATGTCCGACAATCGACCTTGCTACCGACGATAACGTGTGTTTTGCCATATCGCTCGACGATATAATCCAGCGATGTCGTCGGCTCAAAGATAAATCCGTCGGCGCCCGCATCCGCGATATCGTCCACGAATTCTGTCCATGTCCCATCAGAGCAGTACAGAATAGTCTTGCCAGCCTGATGAAGAACTTCCCACAGCTTTTGATATCGTGGAAAAATCGATCTCCGGTAAAAATCAGGGTGCATGAATGGTCCCTGTGTCCAAACCATATCGTCGTGGCAGATAAAGACTTCGATCGAGGTTTTGGCCTGGGCGCGGTAGTGGTGAAGGGAGAGTTGAAAAAAGCCCTCGATTACCTGGTCGAACCGTTGATGGTCGGCGGCGGCCTCAAGCAGCATCTCCCAGCCGAAAGTCTGGATTAACCCTGAAACGATAGTCTTGTAGTAACCGCCAGGGTAGACCCGTTCCGGATGATTACTCTGACTGTTTCGGTAAGCCTGCTCATAATACGCAATCAGTTCCGCGTCGTTGGGTAGACCGTACTCTTCAACGGCATCAAAGGCGAGTACCTCCTCCACATTTTGAAATGGACAATAGATCGTATCGCGCCGATCAATCCCGCCTTCTAGAAACTCGGCGTGCCCCATGTCGGTTACCCGTCCACGCTTTCCCCAAGACGCGGGGCCGTCGTTGGTGACCCAAAGCAGGTCGATGTCCCACGCATCGTAGAATGTCTGCCATGCGCTCCCGTCGGATTGTGGATCCACCCCGGTGATGGCGCGGACAAGGCCATAGTTACTGCAGTACTCTGTGTGCGCCAGCCGTTCGGTCGGCTCAAGCCTTAATGTTTGGATTCCGATTTCGTAACTCATTGCCCTCCCGGTTAACCCTTGTCTCTATTTTTGAAAAGATATAATAATCAGAAAACTGGAAAATCACCCGATCAAAGAGCAGATATATAACCCCATATATCTGTTAGGTCGGAGAAACGTACATTCTCCAATTTCAACTGAATCTCCCCACATTGAGCATAGTCAGATCAATTGACGGTTTCTCATGCGTTACCACCTGAGAGACCAGTTTCCCTGTGATAGGCCCCAACGACAATCCGATCATGGCGTGGCCAGCAGCGACGATGAGATTTTCATATCTGTTTAAACGCCCAAGGAAAGGGAGACCGTCCGGCGTACAGGGACGTAGTCCACGCCAGATCTCGATTAATTCAAGCTGCTCCGGTTTGAGTTCGGGCAGATAATCGGGTACGGCTCCGAGGATAGCATCCACCCGACGGCGATTGATGGATAGATCGAGTCCGGCCAGTTCAAGTGTGCCGGCGAAGCGGAGCATATCGCCCATAGGAGTTACCGCTACCTTAGCTTCGGCTAGATTGAATGGTATGACAGGACATTTTTCTGGACGTTTCACCGTCACGCTGTATCCTTTGGCCGGTTGAATGGGAAGTTTTATCTGTAGATCGTCCGCTATCCCCGGTGACCACGAACCGCTGGCCAGCACCACCTCATCGGCGACAAAATCGCCTCGGGTGGTCTTAACTACTGTCACTTGATTCCCTGACGTTTCGAAGCCCAGCACCTCAGTGTCGGTATGAATTTCTGCGCCCTTCCTCTCGATGTGCTGGGCCAGTCCCTGAACAAATTTGGCAGGAATCAGGTGAACGTCTTGTGGATAAAATACGCCACCGGTGATATCTGTTCTGGCATTTGGTTCGAGTTCCTGAATCTCTCCCCCGTTCAAGATTTTAATCTCAAGCCCGATTCTTTGCATCAGATTGGCTTCTTCGATTCCCTCCTTAAAGCCCTTCTCGCTTTTGAAGGCCATCAACATACCTCGTTTCTCGAAACCAAACTCAAGATCATCAAGTGCAGCTAACTCTTCATACAACTGAAGGCTGGCAAAGTGGAGGTCACGAATAATCGGCATCGCCCTTCGCACGTGGCGTCCGTTACAGGCGCCACGGAATTTCCATAGCCACTTAAACAGTTCGGGATCGAAACGGGGTTTGATGTAGAAGGGACTTTCTGGATCAAACATCCATTGGAGTCCTTTAGTGAGAACCCCCGGCTCAGCCAAAGGTACACAATGGCTGGGAACGACAAGTCCGGCATTACCGTAGGAACTACCTGAACAGACCTCGCCCTTATCAACCACCGTCACTTTTCGTCCCTGCTCAGTGAGGTAATAAGCGGAGCAGATACCGACCACCCCACCACCGATGACCAAGACTTCCGACTTATGTTTCATCGGAGTCTTATTCCTCTTTCTTTGGTATCGGTTTCTTGATGCTCATTTTTCCTCCTAATTCACACTAGGCGTTTAGTAATTCTCCACAAGTTCACGCGCAACGGCTGTCCATTGCGTAAAGCGTTCCGGATGATGTTCACAGGTATGTGTATCCTTGAGAATCATCTCAATTACACAATCTTGAGACACATCAAGCGTGTGCTTAATATATTTACGCACCCTTTCGGCGTCGAACATTCCTACCAGAAAAGATGGATTGGGTTTCCACGAAAAAATGTATTTCTCCTGAAGTTTCTCTGCGCAGGTATCGACATCGGCAAAAGGGGCAATGGAGATGCGACGGATATTGGGGATCTGGAAGGTGTCACCGAGTTTCAACGTGGGATCCTCACAGCATCCGTATCCATTCAACCCGAACGGTTTAAGTAATCGTTTTTCATACTGACGGATAAATTCCTCGTGCATTTCTGGAGATACACAGTCCATTTCTTGCGCTTCAGCAGAGGCCCACATGTCACGGGGACGAATACGCTCCGGATCGTAATCCGGTTGCGGGAGTTCATCCGTATACCCTACACCACCGGAGGAATGGTAGGTACTGTCATTGTTCAGGCTTAACAGGTTCATCTCTTCATACTGCCTGACGATATGACGATGCCCTTCCTCGAAAAAAGCCATCGCGTCATGCAGCATAGTTGGATTTTCGGACATATCCCACATTACCTGCTCCAGACCACGTAGCTTAGTGTAAATGTTCATTAGGTGAAAAGAGACGCGGCTAACACCTTTGAGCTTAACATCGAGGAGATCCCCGAAGATCTCATATGTGTCTTCAAAGTTTCTTTGGGTTGCCTCCTCGTCATATCGCACCTCAGGGAACTTGAGTTTCTTTAGGTCTTTTGGAGTTTTGATGACTGCGTCGAATCCCCAAGCCCCGGTAGGTAGGGAACTTGAAACCTGGCTGGCTGTTACCCCCCAGCCAGTTATACTCACAGCTTTATGTACAATCCACTCTTTCTCTATCACGGTATCATCTTGTAGATGCTGAGAATAGTACAACCGCATCCGCAAATTCCGCTCGATTCCTCGCGCATTTCCATCTTCGCACTCCAGCGTGGATTCTGGAAGTAGCTCCCGCCATGCGCCCTCCGGGAACACTAGTATCATCGGACGAACGCGCTCGAGGCTATTGTGGCGTTTCCACATTTCCCGTCGTTCAGTCATAATAGGCAGGTCGGCAACCTCTACAACTTGCTTAGCCAAGTCGCGTAGTATTGTTTGATCTTTGTGATTCATAGACATGGTATGTACCTCCATACAGTTTGAATAATACCCTGACACCTTACAGCCGTATATAAAATACTGTTCTCGCCGCGGAATTTTTGACGGCTCGGCCCATTTTATATCTAATGACCGTCTTGTCTGAATTTTGGATGAAATAAACCATCCCAGGTTGTGCAACATGGAATAGTGGTCGGTAATCAGTGACTAGCTTTTAATTTCCAAACCTTGGTGGCGAAGCGGCATCGTTGACTGACTACCGATACTGAAACTTCCCGCGTTATTAGTGTGACGTTGGTATTGGCGTTTGTTCTCGCACTACGTTCAGTTGCAAATCAGACGAGCCAATCACTACCCCATATCTACACTTCCCAAAACTAACGGCTCGCTACCTGTAGTGTAGATGTAGAGGCCTTCGTTATCGCTGTTCACTGTGATTGTTTCAGTCATATATTTCCATCCGCCAAGACCGACGGCGGATTCCACTCGAGGCTGATTACAATAGATGTACCTTGGAATGAAGTTACACCTGTATGTCAAATTTACCCCGAAGAACGATATTTTTGACGAGCAGATTCCAGCCTTTCTGGAACACCAACATCAATCAGATTAGCTTGTGACTTGTATGTGTATAGCTGCTTGACCGTGGGAAAGACATCCCGTTCAATAGAAAAAGTATCTTGATCCGGGAAGTATTCGGAAATTGAGAGGTTAAACAGATAGATACCACCGTTAATATAACCGGAATGCTGATCAGCCGGTTTTTCTTTGAAGGCCAAAATTTTGCTATTCTGATCAGAAATGATCTCGCCAAAATCTCTGACGTCATCCACCAAAGTGGACAATAGCAATCCATCTATTGTTGAATTGAGGTTGTGTTCGATTTTCTTTTGATGACTAAGCATCCGGGCCAAATTTAGATTTTCTACCAAAATATCACCGTTGAGGACAAAAAACGGTTCGGCTGAGATATACTGCATGGCATTTTTAATGGCTCCTCCTGTACCGAGTCGCTTCTCCTCTTTAGCATATGAGATTGTTACGCCTAACCGTTGATGGCCAACGGCCTGAAAAAGAACCTCATGTAAATGACCTGAAGCTAAAATCACTTCTGTCGTATCAACCAATTTGAGTAGATTCAACTGATAATCTAGTATAGTCTGATTACCTATTGGCAGTAATATTTTTGGTGTTACCTTGGTAATATCACCCAGTCTAGTCGATAATCCTCCACAGAGGATGATTGCTTGCATCTCTTAAAATCTCCTCTGGGCTATGGCCTGTTGCTCAATATCAACAAACGTCAGATTCCCCTTACAAAAAAGTTGGTGTGTCACTCTCCCTTTCTGGTTAATTCGATCAACAATCCTAACTATTTGGCGATATGTTGCTGCTTAATTTTTCCCCAGGTGGTGGTGAAAGCCACTCTTGGATCGACGGGAAAGGTGTCAGTAAGTACTAAATTGTCGAAGAAGACACCGCTTTGTGCATAAAGTGTGAAACCAATATAACCGGCTTCTTTGTATCGATTATCCTTACCTTCCAACGCTTTCTTTCCATCGACCTCTACGGTGAAACGATCACCAGCCACATCGATTTTCCAGTGTGTTAACTGACCTTGTGTGTAGGACTTTCCTTTTTCGGTATCCAGGGTTTTATAGAATGGTAGTTTTTCGCCTGCCCCTTTACCCAAACGAACTTCCAACTTGCGCCAGGGGCCACGTTCTCCATTGGGAGGATTACCGGAGTCTATCATGGTAAAGAAACGATAGTGTTCTGTTAAGTCCTTAAAGCGCCAAACGACACCCATCCCATCATTATCATTGGCATAGGCATCAACTTCCAGCACAAAATCGATCCATTTTTGCTTGGTGTATACAATTACTGTTCCTATTGCAACTGTATCGGTCTTATCTCCCCAAATATTTGAGCTTTGACTCAGGCCGTTTCCCTTAATTTGCCCTTTCTTTATTTCCCAAGACGACGGTCCAAGATCACCTAAACTTTTCTCGTCGAAGACCTTCCAATCGTTAATCTTTTTGTCTTCAAAATCGGTTTTAAAATCTACCCCTTTGGATTGAACAGCACAGATTGCAGAAATAGCCCAAACCAACAGTAGTGGAAATTTTCTCATTTTCTAACTCCTTTATTCACCTTCAAATGTCGATTAGACACTAGTTTTGCTAAACTGCCTCGCGTCATCAACTGTAGAAAAGCTGAATATTTACGAGGTCACCGGGGACGCGGGTTTTTGATCTCAGCCCACTGGGTAGACAACTTGTTTCGAATGTCAACTGATAACCCTTCACTTTTCATATTATGGTTGACTTCGGCTTCTGATAACGCCCGGTTGTAGATCTTAACTTCATCGATCAACCCGGTGTGTGGGAAAAATTCGTTTTTATCTCGATATTGACCAATGACTAATTCAGCATCGTCTTCTCCATTGCCGTCTTTTGCCTTGGGATAGTTAATATCACCCTTGTGGTTTTTGTTTTCAGCCACAACTTTTCCATCTATGTATAACTTGATTGTACCGCCATCATAGGTGCCTGCGATATGAAACCAGTTACCCCGTTTTGGATTGTCAGCCGGTTTAACATAGGTTAAAACTCCGTTACCATCATCTGGTTCCTTGGTCGAAACAGCAAAACTGACCTGATTATTAGTCCCAAAGACCCAACCCTTTTCGAAACTTCCGTTATCCTGGGCACAAACAATATAGCCGCCCCATTCTAAAAAACCTTTATCCGTTACCCATGCCTCAACACTGATCGCCTTGGTTGGCTTTTTCTTAAAACTTTTTAGATTTTTGGCCCCTTGAATGTAGTTAGCTTGATTGCCATCAAACTTGACGGCATCACCAAACTTACCTTTAGCTGCCTTTACCGTACCGATAATTCTAGCATGTTGACCGACCTCTGATTGATCCTTAATGACGGCACCGTTCATTGTGCCTTTATTAAAACTCCAATAAGCGACTAATCCATCTTCTATGATTGGGTCTGCAGCGAACACCGAACATAAAGAAAAACCGAGGAAAAGTAAAACTACCAGAACTGATAAATGTAACCTACTCATAATTCACCTCGAAAGCATTGATTTTGTCAAATCGAATTCCTCAATACGAAACTTATTGATTTGACGAATAAATTGTTAAGTTAGCCAGAATACAAATACCAATCTGTATAAATAGTTGAACCGCTTAAATAATACCCTAACTACGTACCGTTAGCATCTTAATTTTAGGTCGAAATGTGACTAACAAGTAGAAGAATGTATCGGTTGGGGAGAGCACGAAGCCGACCTCGTCGGCCTCGATTGCTAACCTACAACCGAAACCGCTTACTCTTTATCAATAGCAGTGAGCCCAATAGTTTAGGGGTACTATCGACTGACAGGATATAGGGTGGGCTAGCAAGTTATTATCGGAGAGGTATCCTCATTTGTCTGTACAGGTAAATGGGATCTATCAGTGGAATCCTGTATGATGGTTATGCTGCTATGGATAGTGGCAGGTTTTGATAGTAAAACCTATCTGTTGGCACTCCGTCCAAGCTGGAGTCTGGTCTTCTACGCTTATAGAGGTCGACATCATCCACAACGGATCCTTTGGCCTCCGTCATTGTACGGTCAGCCTTGAGATAGACCTCCTCAACTTGATGCTTAGCCAAAGGCACTCCACAAAGACGTTATCCCTCCAACTTCCCTTGCTATCCACGCTGAGGCGGATATTGCCATCCTTCAGTTTTGGGCTGAAGGCTGTGCTGGTCCCATATTTCTTCATCCGTGCGCTGACATGCTTTCTACCCACCTTTTCTCCATCCAGTTTGATGTGAGATGGCGCAACATTCGTGGCCCCGCAAAGGGCATTCCAGATAGAACTGGTCGATCTGGTGCCTCTGCCGCAGGTCCGGCTCTGATACCGGTCGAGACTGGTAGTAGAGGCTGCTAGGCTGATCGGAGGGATCTTGGCTGGCTGTGTCAGTACAAACTTGTGGTCACGGCCGATCACCGCTTTGCGCTCCGCATGCCGGCCTTGGTGAACGCACTTGCTAAAAAACATTCTCCAAGGTCAGTTGGACAATCTTGGCCTGGAGTGTCATGACCTCGACTGGTGGCGAACTAGACTTCTGAGGATCGAATGTCTCGGCCGTAGTAGGCTCCAGAGGTTCTAGCTTCCACTGATTGATCTGATTGGGGCGAACGTCATATTTGGATGATAACTCCACCGTGGTCACCTCCATTTTGGCCGCCTCCAGTGTAACGTTGGCTTTGAATGCCGGTTGGTAATTTCAGCCGGGTCTTCTGCTCATGGTTTTCTCCGGCTTACAGGGCAATAGTGCCCGATGGGTTAACAGGATTTCTATTTAACCGACGGTACAGACTTCTAGGGCCACCTCTAGTAACGAAAATCCGTATATCCCCATATAGTCAAGTTTCAACTACAAAAGAGTAGAAACCGTGTTAAGATCAATTTCGAAATTAGCGATTGTTTTGTTTATGATTGGCCTGGTAACCACCGCATTTGCGGGGATTAAGGCTCAAAAATTCAAGGTTTCACAACATGAAGATGGGTATCAAATCTGGTTTGAAGCCGAAGATCACACCGAGCGGTTGCCCGATAATGATAAGTTTTTTCCGGTTGTGGTCAAAGATGGCGCTTTCAGTCAAGCCATCACCCGGACAGGGAAAGGAGGAAGGTGCATTAGCTGCACGGTCGATGATCACAAAGGAGACGAGATTCCTAACCTGAAAGGAAAAGGTCCATTCAATTTTCCAGGGCAAAATAGACAACGCGCCTTTGAACAGAGCTAGGGGCCTCCTTGGATGTGGGGAGTTAATGCGCCTAAAGAGGGGCATGTTAAAGAACTGAAGAGCGGCGAAAACACGATGTATATTTTTCACCACCAGGGAGCCAGAAGTATCTTTTGGGATGTCTTTTGCTAGTCGGATAAGCGGAACTACGTTCCGAATGATGACGACTACAAAAAGGCTGAACAGAAGGCGCTAGCCGTTGATCCTAGGCAAAAGCTGACCGTAACCTGGGTTACGGTCAAAAATAACTCTTAGCTAGGAACAAGGAAAAACTTGTCTGGCAGTATGGCTTACAGGGCTGTAAACATTATTTCTTCTCTCTCAAGAAACCAATTACAGTCCACGCTTACGCTGTCTGTAAATAGAGGTGGGTAGTTAATCTTAATTGTGGGCTTTGAATAAAACTTGGGGCTGGTCGCTACCAATGCGAAACTTTTTATCATCAATGGTACGTCAACTCCATCGCATCCAGCCCACCCATATTCTACAGCTAGCTGTGTGGAGCAAAGCGAACCCCTCCGCCATACTACTATCGGTTACGCATTTACGCCACCTGAATAATTCTTTGATGGGAGATGGTTCGCCGGATGAGGCCGATACCAAAGGGAGGTCGGATCTCTTTCTCATCCACTTCGACCGTTAACCCCCCAAACAACGTGGTTAGTAGAATAGCGAGCAGAAAAAATGGTAACGACGCCAACGGCTTGATCATCATCAGTGCTAGTGTCAGCAACCAAACGACCATCAGCATCAGCAAAAACCAGAGCGGTGACTGGCGATACCAGTTAATATAGATCACCGGATAGTCGTCACTGGGTGGGGGGTTGGCCACACTATTCCAGTTTCTTCCATAACTACCTCCACTCTCATCTACAAAATGCTTGAACTGCCCCACCGTCACTTCATTGGCATCCATATAGAACTGGTCCAGAGTAATCTTCTAGGCTGGTAAGACGTTTTCCATCCCATCATGGGAATACTCCATTTCAAACGATCCCGCTGTAATTTGCTAAGGCGAAGTTTGATTATCCGTTTGACTTGGAATGGCAATGCATTAGGTGAGTTTATCCTTATTTAATCAATTGCACTCATTCCCATGTGCCAATACGCCCAAAGAGTGTATGCAGCATAAATTATGACTTAATGGGGCCTTTTAGCTTTCCCCAAGCCAAGGCTAACTTCTTCCGTGGTTCAACAGCCGATCCTTCAATGCCGGGCCCATAAACTTTAAAATCGTCAAAGCTCGCTTTTGTCTCCCAAGCCCAGATGCCAACCCTACCCTTTTTGTAAACATCCAGGTCTCCAACTCGTTCCAGTTTGGTTTCCGCCTGTAGTTGATCATCAATGAACCATTTGAGGTCGTTCCCTTTGACCTCAATCTTGAGGTGATACCAGTTTCCTACTTGAATTTTTCCCTTAATTTGAGTTTTGTTGGGATTAGGCCGAGCCCGTGTTGCCCAATCCTTCCCATGATGTTGAAAAAAGGCCGAAACTCCAGGAGTCGGCTCGGGATAGACGATGTAGTATTCATATTCACTTATCGCCCGAAAAACCAAGCCAGCCCACTTGTTAGCATCTATACGGATTTTGGTTTCGACGGTGTAATCTGTCCAATCCGCTTCGCCAAAGAGGGTATGAGCAGCTTTCTCCGCTGCCGAAATTTCGGTGTAGACACCTTTTTGAATTTTCCAGTTTCCGTTGGCTACTTTCCAATGATCCGCCTGCTTGGGATCCTCGAAGTCGAAAACCCATTCTCCGGACCAAGCTATTCGACTAAACGTAACAAGACTAAAAAAACACGAGACTGTAAGTAATTGATCTAAGCAGATACTTTTGTTGCAACACAGTTACCTCCGTTTAACAACTACAGTTTTGACCATAAATTAAAATTCGGCAGCTTTCGTTGTCCATTGAGGAAATATACGAAGGTCATTTTAGCCGGTTTTCACTTACGGGTCAACAAAAATCTTTGAATTCATTTTCTCTATCGTGTTTTGGTCGTACTCTTCCCCGCGGCAAGATATTATCAACGTTATTGATTACAGAATGGATATCCAATCAGTAGTCTGTACTCCTCGACTTCATCACTAGTAGAGCAAAGAAGCAATTGGAGCTTGACACACGGAATTATCTATGGGGGTGCAGATTACTACCGAAATCAGGATAGTCTGGCCATTGATTGGTAAAAAGATACCTTGGCACAAGAAATTTCTTGACATTAGTTGGATTCGCTTATGTAGTATGGGTGAATTAAATAAATGCGGAGGAAAACACCATGTATCTGCTTAGAATCAACTTAATTTGTCTGTTTGTGG
>Ga0208128_1000486_pt1 | contig 16147 bp, 16 predicted proteins | sample ETNtaG_35_FD_185758 | JGI IMG/M metagenome (GOLD analysis project Ga0208128, IMG submission 185758) | Marine microbial and viral communities from oxygen minimum zone, Eastern Pacific Ocean - ETNP201306PF51B (SPAdes) (version 2) | ecosystem: Environmental > Aquatic > Marine > Oceanic ... | reverse complement strand
AAAAACACTTAAAGAGTAGAATAATTAAAAAAAATATTAGTATTAAAGAACTTGGTAATTATGATGAGATTATTTTGGTAGGATCAGGAAAAGGCGTTGTATCACTTTACAAAATAGAAAAATTAAAATGGAAAAGAAAGCAAGATTTTTTTTTCAAAAAGATGTTAAATATATACAGCAAATACTTAAATTCAATTAAATATGAGACAAACTAATAATTATGCTTTTGATTTTTATTTAATATTTAATGCTGTCATAGGATCCAATCTCGTGCCAAACCAGTTAAGCCTCACATCTAGATGAGCTCCCGTTGCCCTTCCCGTAGATCCGACTGTTCCAATAATATCTCCCTGTTTTACTTTTTGTCCTTTTTTAACAAATAGTTTTTCCATATGCATGTACAATGTGGAGATCCCATGACCATGATCAAAAATTAAAGTTCCACCAGTGTAAAATAAATCAGGTTCGACTAAAGTAACCGTACCATCAAGCATAGCCTTAATTTTTGTACCTTCTTCTGCTGCAAAATCTAATCCATAGTGTGGCCATTTAGGTTTGCCGTTTAATATTCTTTGGCTACCATAAACTCCAGATATAATATAATTTTCAACAGGAACCATAAATTTATTTTTAAAAAATATTAAATTGCTTTCTACAGCTCTAGCATTAGCTATTAGTTTATTTTCTCTTTTAATTCTTTCATATACTTCTTTTGGAGGAGTTACCTTCTTTTCAGGAAGACCATCGATCTTCTGAATCTCGTATTTTCTTTTTTGAACTTTTTTTACAATTTTTTCCTTATTACCATCTTTATTTAAGGTTATCACAACATCATATTTTCTATCTCTATTAAGACCAAAAACAAAGTAACCATCTTTTGTAACTTTAACTTGTCTTTTATCAATCCAAACTTTAGTTTTAGGATAAGTTTTTCCAATAATAAAATGGCCCTGGATGAATTTTCCATCAAAATTTAAGGCAAAAGCATTTGACGATAATAAGAGAATAAAGAAAAAAAGAATTTTGAACATTTAATTGGAATAGTTTAATTTTATAATATAGTTTATCAATACTTAAAATATTGGTATAAAAAATCTTTAAAAAAAGAGTCTAGTCTGAAGGATTAAAATGGGAAAAGTAGCTTTGATAAGTGGAATTACCGGTCAAGACGGTTCTTATTTAGCTGAGTTTTTGCTTAAAAAAAAATATAAGGTTCATGGCATTGTAAGAAGGGTTGCACTTGAAGATGGAACTCATAGACTTTGGAGACTAAAAGGAATTCTTAAAAAGATTAATTTACATGCCGCTTCACTTGAAAGTTATGCCAGTATTGTAAAAATTATCCAGAGGATCAAACCAAGCGAAATTTATCATTTAGGCGCACAAAGTTATGTTGACTATTCATTTAAAGATGAGTTTTCAACATTAAATACCAATATTAATGGAACGCACTATTTTCTATCAGCCGTAAAGGATTTTTCTCCAAAAACAAAATTCTACTTTGCTGGCTCATCTGAAATGTTTGGAAAAGTAAAAACAATACCTCAAAATGAGAAGACACCATTTCATCCTAGATCTGCTTATGGTATTTCAAAAGTAACAGGCCACGATCTAACAAGAAATTATAGAGAGGCTTACAATCTCTTCTGTTGTACAGGAATATTGTTTAATCACGAATCTCCTAGAAGAGGATTTGAATTTGTTACAAGAAAAATTTCACACGGAGTAGCCACAATTAAACTTGGTTTGCAGAGAAAAATAGTATTGGGCAATTTAGATGCAAAAAGGGATTGGGGGCATGCAAAAGATTATATTGAAGCTATGTGGCTCATGCTTCAAAGAAAAAAGCCAGATGACTTTGTTATTGCTACTGGAAAACAACATTCAGTAAGAGAGTTTGCAAAACTTGCATTTTCTGTAGTTGGTTTAAATTATAAAGATTATATTGTAACAGACAAAATTCTTTTCAGACCCGCCGAAGTACACAGCCTTCTTGGAAGTTATTCAAAGGCCAAGAAACTTTTAAAATGGAAACCAAAGATTTCATTTAAAAACCTCGTAAAAGATATGGTTGAATCTGATATTGAATTTGTAAAAAAGTCTGGTTATTAGAAAATAAATTTGCGATAATAAGACTAAAAGGAGGAGGTATTAAATGGCTAAATTTTATCTTATGGGAAATTACACGGCAAAAGCTTTTCAGGGCTTTATTGCTAATCCTGATACTGACAGAAGGGCAGCAATCAATGCTGTTGCAAGCGCCGTAGGTGGAAAAGTAATAGACTATGATGTTGTGAGAGGCGCTTATGATTTTATTCTAAAGTTAGAAGCACCCAATTTTGAAAGCATGGCGGCAGCAAAACTCGCTACCGAAGCTACTGGTGCAGTAACTAATATAACCATAATGGAACCAATAAATATTAATAGTACAGCAAAACTTGCCGCAAAAGTTGCAGGTGGTTATAAAGAACCAGGTAAATAATACAGACCCCAAGTAAATAAAATGTTATTGGATGCCTTTCACTTTTGGAGGTATGATTGGTAATGTTAAAACCTTATAAATGGGACAATAAAAAGCCAACAACACAAATGTTGGGAAGATGGCAACCTTTTCACGATGGACATTATGCATTGTTTGAAGAAATTATAAAAAAAACCGGCCAAGCATGTATTCTAGTTAGAGATGTACAAGGTGTAGATGACAATCCTTTCGATTTTGAAAACATTAAATCTAAAATTGTTGAAAAATTAGAACCAAAATATAAAAATAGATATAAAGTATTATTAGTTCCAAACATAACAAACATTTGTTATGGCAGAGGAGTAGGTTATAAAATTGAGGAAGTTGTTTTGTCAGAAGAAATACAAAAAATTTCAGCAACTAAAATTAGAAAAGAAATGAGAGAAAAGGGAGAGTTAAAATAAATTATACAAATTATTACAATAATCTGTGATTTAATTTAATCTAAAGAGGGGGAAAACTTTGATTACTACCAATCCATTTTCCGAGCTTTCGGAGTTTATGCCATCCATTGCGATGCAGGCTTTTGTCGTTGTAATGACCATCTTGGTAGTAGTAGGAACGTTGTTTGATATAGTTCATAAAAAAAACGTTAAGTACTTCTTTGATAATGCGAAAAAGTCAAAGAAATCAGCAACAAGTACTGTCAGCTCAGGAAAAAAAGTATCGATCGTCTTAAAAGCTGTTGCATCAGATGTTCTAACCACTTCGGAATTAGCTGGTAAGCGTAGAATTGCCCATCTTCTTGGTATGTACGGTACTATAATATTTTGGGTTACTTCAGCTATTATGATTTTTAATTATTCAACACCTGAATCTGTAGCTCCTTCTATCCTGCCACTACTATGGCATATAGGAGCGATCATGACTTGTCTTGGCGGTTATTGGTTTTGGTTCTTTCTCAGAGCTGATGTGGCAGCAGAAGGCAATCCATGGTATCGCGTTATCAAGGCAGATTTATTTGTCCTATCGCTTGTTGTGACTGCTACCTTCGGTCTGGTTTGGTCTTATTTGCAAGCTGCAGATATATCTGGATGGGATACCTTGTTTTTAGTTTTGTTTAGTCTTTCTAATATTGTGTTATTTGGAGGAGTGTATTGGTCTAAATTTGCCCATATGTTCTACAAGCCAGGGGCAGCCATACAGAAACATTTAGGTGAGGCGGATGGTTCGAGAGATAATTTGCCAGCGCCAACTGATAAACAGGAGCAATATGGTTTAGGTATAAAACGTGAAGCGCCACGACACTATTAATGAATTTAATGATTAACAACTAAAAGAAAGAGAGAAAATAATATGCCAACTTTTGTATACATGACTCGTTGTGACGGCTGCGGACACTGTGTTGATATCTGTCCATCTGACATTATGCATATCGATAAAAATATTAGACGTGCCGTTAATATTGAACCTAATTTTTGCTGGGAGTGTTACTCATGTGTGAAAGCCTGCCCACAAAATGCAATTGATGTGCGTGGATATGCTGATTTTGCTCCTATGGGTCATAAAGTTCGTGTGCTTCGTGAAGAAGAGAAAGGAACAATCTCTTGGAAGGTTAAGTTCCGAAACGGTAAAGAGAAAAATTTTGTTTCTCCGATTACGACTAAGCCATGGGGAAAATATATTCCCAAACTTTCTGAGTTAGAGACACCTAATAAAGAAGCACTTAACTCACAATTGCTTTGCTTTGAACCAGATTTTCTCAAAATTGAAACTGGACTGCCAGAAATGAAAAGAGAACGATTTAAACAAGGCGTCTATTATTGATGGGTAAAATTAAAACAGTTTTTGAAGATTGTGATATCCTTGTTGTCGGTGGCGGCATGGCAGGCACTGGCGCTACATTCGAAGCTAGATACTGGGGGCGAGACTTAAAGATTGTTTGTGTTGAAAAAGCTAATATTGATCGTAGTGGTGCAGTGGCCCAAGGTCTTTACGCAATTAATTGTTATATGGGTATGCAGTGGAACGAGAATCAGCCAGAAGATCATGTACGTTATGCACGTAACGACTTAATGGGCTTGGTACGTGAAGATCTTGGTTTTGATATGGCTCGTCATGTTGATTCCTCAGTACATTTGTTCGATGAGTGGGGTTTGCCAATGATGCGTAACAAAGAAACGGGACGTTATCAGCGTGAAGGTAAATGGCAGATAATGATTCATGGAGAAAGTTACAAACCAATTGTTGCTGAAGCCGCTAAAAAGTCTGCGGATAAAATATATAATCGAATTATGGTGACTCATCTATTGATGGACGAGAGCAAAGAAAATCGAGTCGGTGGCGCAGTGGGTTTTAACATGCGTACTGGTAACTACCATGTCTTCCGTGCTAAAGCTGTTGTCGTAGCTGCAGGTGGTGCCTCGCATATTTTCAAGCCTCGAGCCGTGGGTGAAGGTATGGGGCGAACTTGGTACGCACCTTGGAGCAATGGTTCAGCCTACGCATTACCAATTGCTGTTGGCGCTAAAATGACTCAAATGGAGAATCGTATTGTTCTAACGCGATTCAAGGATGGTTATGGTCCGGTTGGCGCTTATTTCTTACATCTTAAGACTTACACTCAAAATGGCAAAGGGGAAAATTACGAAAAAAAATGGTACGAGCAAACCAAAAAGTTGGTAGGAGAGTATATCGATCACCACCCAGTACCAACATGCTTGCGTAACCATGCTTTCATCGAAGAGGTTAAAGCTGGTGGAGGCCCAATTCATATGGTTACAACGAAAGCTTTCCAAGATCCTCATTTAGAGAAAGTGGGATGGGAGAACTTTCTTGGTATGACAGTTGGACAAGCGGTTACTTGGGCATCTCAAAATATTGATCCAAAACATGTGGATCCTGAGCTAACTACATCTGAGCCATATGTTATGGGTTCGCACGCCACTTGTTCGGGTGCTTGGGTGAGCGGCCCAGAAGATCTTTCACCGCCTGAATATTATTGGGGATATAACCGAATGATGACAGTTAACGGACTTTTTGGAGCAGGAGATACAGTTGGCGGCAGCGCTCATAAATTTTCTTCAGGTTCCTTTACAGAAGGTCGTCTTGCCGCAAAAGCTGCAGTTAAATATATACTAGATTTGGGTGATGAAAAAATCGAAGTCAACGACAAACAGTGCGAAGATCTTAAGGAGATTATATACAAACCTTTGGAGAACTATACTGTGGGTCGCAACGAAATTACTGCAGGAACAGTTTCACCAAGTTATCTTCTACCTATTCAAGGTCTTCAGCGCCTTCAAAAAATTATGGATGAATATGTTGGCGGTATTAGTGTAAACTATATGACGAATGAGAATTTGCTCAAAAAGGGTATAGAATTATTGGGCATGTTACAGGAAGATCTCGAACATATTGGAGCTGAAGATTATCATCAGCTTATGCGCGCATGGGAATTAAAACATCGTGTACTTACTTCAGAGTGCGTGGCACAACATACACTATTCCGTGAGGAGACGCGTTGGCCAGGTTACTACTATCGGGGCGATCATATGAAGTTGGATGATGATAATTGGCATTGCTTAACTTTATCTCGTCGTGATCCCAAGACAGGTAAATTTACTATGGAAAAAGCACCGCTTTATCATATTGTTGATGAAAAAAGATGAAAAAGTTATAAATTTTTTTAAGGATTAACTATGACGAAAATGACAACTGAAGAATCTTTTGTAAAAGTTTTACAAATACATGGCATTGATAATGCTTTTGGAATTATTGGTTCTGCTTTCATGCCAGTTTCGGATCTTTTTCCTAAAGCAGGTATTACTTTTTGGGATGTGGCTCATGAGTCAAATGGAGGATTAATTGCAGATGGTTATACCCGCGCAACTGGAAAAATTGCAATGTGTATTGCCCAAAACGGACCAGGAATTACTGGTTTTGTAACTCCAATTAAAACAGCTTATTGGAATCATACACCTATGCTTTTAGTTACACCACAGGCTGCAAACAAAACAATTGGCCAAGGTGGTTTCCAAGAAGTTGAACAGATGAATTTATTTAAAGATATGGTTTGTTATCAAGAAGAAGTTCGTGATCCATCCCGTATGGCAGAAGTTTTAAATCGTGTTATTGAAAAAGCAATTAGAGGATCTGCGCCAGCGCAAATTAATGTTCCAAGAGACTACTGGACACAAGTTATTGATATAGAACTTCCTCCGATTGTTCGTTTAGAGCGGCAAGCAGGTGGAGCAAGCGCAGTTAATGAAGCAGCTAAATTATTATCAAATGCAAAATTTCCAGTAATATTATCCGGAGCAGGGGTAGTAATTGGTAACGCTATAGAAGATTGTAAAAAGTTAGCAGAAAGATTGGATGCGCCAGTTTGTTCCGGTTATCAACATAACGATAGTTTTCCAGGAAGTCACCCTCTTGCTGTAGGCCCTTTAGGTTACAATGGTTCAAAAGCTGCTATGCAATTAATTTCGAAAGCAGATGTTGTTCTAGCGTTAGGAACACGACTTAATCCATTTTCAACTTTACCTGGTTATGGAATTGATTATTGGCCAAAGAAAGCTAGCATAATTCAAGTTGACATGAATTCAGATCGAATTGGACTAACTAAAAAAGTTACAGTTGGAATTTGTGGGGATGCAAAATTAGTAACACAACAACTTATAGAAAAACTTTCTAAATCTGCTGGAGACTTTGATAGAAAAAAACGTAAATCTCTTATTCATCAAACAAAATCTGCATGGCTACAAACTCTTACGAGTTTGGATCACGAAGAAGATGATCCAGGAACAACATGGAATAAAGATGCTCGTAAAAGAGATAAAGATCGAATGTCACCACGTATGGCATGGAGAGCTATTCAGGCTGGTCTTCCATCTGACGCCATTATTTCTAGCGATATAGGAAACAATTGCGCTATTGGAAATGCTTATCCAACTTTTGAAAAAGGAAGAAAATATTTAGCACCAGGACTTTTTGGTCCATGCGGATATGGTTTTCCGGCAATTCTCGGAGCAAAAATTGGTTGTCCCGATATTCCAGTAGTTGGCTTTGCAGGTGATGGAGCTTTTGGAATTAGTATGAGTGAGATGAGTTCTTGTAACAGAAAGGAATGGCCTTCGATTACGATGGTAATTTTTAGAAATTATCAATGGGGCGCTGAGAAAAGAAACTCTATTCTTTGGTTTGCTGATAATTTTGTGGGGACCGAATTGGATCCAGATTTAAGTTATGCAAAAGTAGCTGAAGGTTGTGGTTTAAAAGGCGTTCAAGTTAGAACACAGAGTGAATTAACAAATGCTTTAAAAAAATCGTGCGAGGATCAAAAAAAAGAAATTTCAACTTTTATTGAAGTTATTTTAAACCAAGAACTCGGTGAACCATTTAGACGCGATGCAATGAAGAAACCTGTAAAAGTAGCAGGAATTGATCCAAAAGACATGAAACCTCAACGATCTTAGAGTTTTCCACTCAATCTATTTAGCTGTCCAACCTCCATCGACTAATATAGATGTACCAGTAATCATAGAGGAGGCGTTTGAAGCGAGAAAAGCAACAGTGGTAGCAACATCACTAACTTCAGCGACACGACCGAGTGGAATATTATTGATAATTTCTCTTTTAAGTTTTTTGTTACTAAAAGATCTTTTAGTCATTTGCGTACTAACAAAAGTTGGACAAACCGTGTTTACACGAATATTATTTTTTGCCAAATCAACAGCCATTCCTTTTGTTAAGCCTTCTAAGCCAAATTTTGTCATATTGTAAACACTTCTAATTTTTCCACCAACATGACCCATTTGGGATGATATATTGATAATTGAACCACCAATTTTTTTTCTGTTTTTTGTTTCTAACATTTTTAAAGTGCACAGTTGAGCTAAGTTAAAAGTTGCAACCGTATTGAGTTTTACCATATATTCCATATTTTTTTTCCGAACCTTCGTAAAATGTTCTGGAATATTAGTTCCTGCGTTATTAACTAAAATATCAATTTTTTTTTGTTTATTTATAATTTTCTTAACTTGATTGTAATTAGTAACATCACAAGTAAAAGCACTACATTTTGATTTAAATTTTTTTATTATTTTAGAAACGTTATTTAGATCTTTCTCTGTTCTGCTAATGAGAATTAAATCAGCACCTGCCTCGGCTAATGCGATTGAACAAGCTCTACCAATACCTTTTCCAGCACCTGTAACTAAAGCGACTTTATTTTTAAGATTTATTTTTTTTAAATACATGTATAAGTTATGATAAAATATTAAAAAATATGACCATAACATACCTTAAAAAGGCAAGTAAAACACCATCAACAGATGATGATAAAACACGACAAAATGTTCAGGAAATTTTAAAAGATTTAGAAAAAAGAAGAGAACAAGGGATATTAGAAATTTCAAAAAAATTTGATAAATACGAAGGCGAAGTGATTGTTTCTAAAGAAAAAGTAGAGGAGGCAGGAAAAAAAATTGATCAAAAAACAAAGGATGATATTCAGTTTGCCTACGAGCGAATAAAAAAGTTTGCCGAACATCAATTGAAACATTTAAATAATGATTTTGAAATTGAAGTATCGAAAGGTTTGATTGCGGGACAACGATTAATTCCTATTGACACGGTGGGTTGTTATATTCCAGGTGGTCGATACGCTCATATTTCATCGGCTATTATGGGAATTACTCCAGCGAAAGTTGCGGGAGTGAAAACGATTATTGCTGCAAGTCCACCTAAAGATAAAAACGGAGCTAATCCTGGAATTATTTATGCAGCAAACCTTTGTGGTGCTGATGTGATCCTGAATTTAGGAGGAGTTGCAGCTATTGCATCTTTAACTTTTGGATGTTTTAAAAATCCACCAGTTGATTTCTTAGTAGGGGCAGGCAATCAATATGTTGCTGAAGCTAAACGATTATTATTTGGAAAAGTTGGAATAGATCTTTTTGCTGGACCAACAGAAATTGCAATTATTGCTGACAAAAAAGCCGACAAAGAAATTGTTGCAGCTGACATCGTAGGTCAAGCTGAGCACGGTTATAATTCACCAGGATGGCTTATCACAACAGATAAATCAGTTGCAGATTATGCTATGAAAAGAATTCCAGAGTTAATTAAAAAATTACCAGATGGATCTAGAGATAGTGCGGAACCCGCATGGAGAGATTTTGGTGAGGTTGTGCTTTGTGATACGAATGAAGAAATGGCAACTATAAGTGATAAATATGCTCCCGAACACTTAGAGGTACACGCTGAAAATTTGGATTGGTGGTTAAAACGATTAAAAAACTATGGATCATTATTTTTAGGTGAAGAAACAACAGTCGCCTATGGAGATAAATGTTCCGGACCTAATCACATTTTACCAACAAAAGGTGCAGGAAGATATACGGGAGGCCTATATGTTGGAAAATTTATTAAATGTTTAACATTTCAGAAAATGAATAGAGAATCGACTAAAATCATTGGTGCTACAACATCTAGATTGGCGCGAGCTGAAGGAATGGAAGCTCATGCAAGAACTGCCGATATACGTATAAAAAAATATAAACTTTAAAATTAATTTTTATTTTTCTAAAGCAACAACAGCAGCTGCTATAGATGCTAGCCTAGGTTCAGATTCATCAGACCTGCTTGTAATAACTACTGGAGCTTTACAACCCACAACAACGCCAGCTGCGCAAGCGCCCATGAAATAAATCATCATTTTAACTAGTGCATTTCCTGTTTCAACGTTAGGAACAAGTAAAATATCTGTATTTCCTGCAACTTCATTTTTAATTTTTTTTATAGCCGCAGATTTTTTTGACACTGAATTATCAAATGCTAAGGGACCAAAAACGTCTGCGTTTATTTTTTCTTCTTTAGCTTTTTTAGTAATTAAATTAGCCTCGACCGAACTTGGAACGCTTTCTAGCACTTCTTCTGTAGCTGATAATATTGAGACCTTTGGCCTGGAGATTCCAATTTTGTTTGCAAAATCTACTGCATTTCTAAGGATATGCATTTTAACTCCTAATTTTGGCAAAACATTTATTACACCGTCAGTTATAATAAACGGCTTGTCATCAGCGCCTAAAGTCATATGCCATATATGACTCAATCTTTTTTTTCCAATTAAATTTAAAGTCCTGTTAAAAACAGCTTTTATTAAAACATCGGTATGAATATGTCCTTTGACTATAATTTTAGCTTTTCCTTCACTTGCTAGTTTTGCAGCTATGGACGCAGTACTATTCTCATCCTTTTCGTCAATAATTTTATATTTTGATATATCCCAATTTAATTTTTCTGCGTGTTTTTTTATTTCACTATCGTTTCCTATAAAAATTGGATTAATTAATTCGTGCTGTACTGCTTTATAAACGGATTCCATTGGAAATATTTTACCGGCATTTACAATAGCCGCATCAACAATGCCTGATTTTTTAGCTAGATTGATTAAGTTGTTTGGACAGACAATTTTTTTATCTGATAGCATTACGTTAAACTAAAACGCCCATTCGTAAGCAGAAAGAGAAACGGCACCACCAGTATGTATAAAAAGTACATTATCATTTTTTGTGAATTTTTTATTTTTGATTAATCCAATTAAACCTGCAAAACCTTTACCCGAATAAACTGGATCTAATAGTATTGCTTCTTTTGTTGCTAAAAGTTTTGTGGCTTCTTTCATGCTATCAGTAGGTTCTCCATATCCTGTTCCAATATACTCATCATACACAATAACTTCTGATTTATCTAAAATTTTACACTGAAGTTTTTCGCAAGTTTTTTTTGCCTCAGTATACACTCTATTTTCTTGAGTTTTTTTATCGTATCTAACACAGATTCCAGTTATAGGAATGTTGCAATTAAAATATTTTTTACCAGCTAATAAACCTGTTTGCGTTCCTCCACTTCCCGTTGCATGTATAATTTGAGTAAAATTATATTTATTATTTTCTTTTATTATTTCATTCAAACATTCTACATAGCCCAGTGCACCAATCGAATTCGATCCACCTCCCGGGATAAAATAAACGTTAGTTCCTTTTGATTTTAAATCTTCTATTACCTTTTCGGAATATTCTAAAAAATTTTCATTTTTAGGACATACTTTTACATCTGCTCCAAATAATTTATCTAAAAAAACATTTCCGGAATTCATATAAACTTCTGGTGTGTTTTTGACTCTTTGTTCTAAAATAATAAGGCATTTTAAACCCATTAATGTACAAGCAGCTGCCGTTTGTCTTGCGTGATTAGATTGTACAGCTCCGATAGTTACAATTAATTCTGCCTTATTTTTTATGGCGTCTGGTATTAAAAATTCTAATTTGCGAGTTTTATTTCCACCAGTAGCCAAACCTGTACAGTCATCTCTTTTTATAAAAATATTCGGACCACCCAAATATTTAGTTATATTTTTAAGATGTTCTACGGGCGTTGGAAAATGTCCTAACTTAATTCTTTCAAATTTTTCTAACATTATTTTTTTCAATAAGTTTATTAACACCTCTCATGAAAACTAAAATTAGGCAACCATTTTTAGTATAAGAAGAATGAGCTGAACCAGGTTCAAAAGTAATAAAATCTCCTTTTTTAAAAATTTTATTATCATGATCAATTAATTCACCATCTAGCACTAAAAATTCCTCATAGCCTGTATGTTGGTGAGGCAAGCTCTTAGTTTCAGGATCCATTTTTAAAACATATGTTCCTTGTCCTCCATTTTTTTTATTGTAACTGATTTTATGCCAACTCATGCCTGGAACTACTGAACCGTAGTTATCAAATGGCTCAAATTTTACATTATAAAAATTAGTTATTTTTCTTTTACTCATATTAATTTATAAATATTAAGGATTTTTTAATTTAACCTTTTCCTCTCCAAGGAATTGTTTTATCTATAATTTTTCTAATTGTGACATCAAATAAAAGTCCCAACATTCCCATTACAAATATTGTTATCCAAATAACTTCATATTGCATATATTTTCTTGCAACGTTTTCAACAAATCCGATACCAGTTGTTCCTGCCAAAAATTCTGCAGCCACTAATGTTCCCCAACACATACCAACAGCAACTCTTACTCCTGTTAATATTTCTGGTAAAGAGTTGGGAAATATAACGTGTCTCAATATTTGCCATCTAGAGGCACCCAATGAGTGTGCAGCATGAATTTTTGACAATTGAGTTCCTGATGCTCCAGCTCGTGCAGAAATAATCATAATTGAAAAAGCAACCATGAATAATAAGAATACTTTTCCAACGTTATCAATTCCAAAAACAGTAATTACCAACGGAGCCCAAGCAAGCGGTGGCACAGGTCTATATAATTCAACTAAAGGATCAAAAAATCCTTTGGCAAATCTATTTAGACCCATAAACAAACCTAAAGGAACGCCAAATATTATCCCAAGAGATAATCCTAAAAATACCCTTAAAAAAGAATCCCAAATATGTCCTGTTGGAACTGGAATTTTGAATGCTTCAAATTCACCAGTAACGATATCTAAAACTTTACTTTTGAAATTTGGATCAACCGTTCCATCTTGATTATGAACCGGGTATTTACCTGGCATTATATCTGCTATCCAATCAGGAAGAATAAAACCAACTATTTTGTTAACTCCCATCATTTCATACCAAAGCATAGGAATCATTTTAAATCCAACACTGGGTTTTAAAAGATCTCCAAAAATTCTGAAAGTATCTGATGGTTTAGGTAACCATCTACCAGGACCTGCTTCTGAACAAACAGGACCACTTGCAACAATTGTTCCAGCCGGAAATAAAAGAATATCTATAATTCTCAAATTTCCCTGCTCATTTTTTTGAACTTCATCAAAAGCTCTAATTGATTTTTCTAGTTCATCTAAAGTATTAGGAGGAAAAATACTTGCGTACTCTATTCTTCGGACAAGTTTTTTAATATCTTTTATATACTCTAGCTCTAGGCTGTCGCCTAATCCATCCATATATTCTTTAATTTCAGCAAAAATCACTTCTGATTGTCTTAAATACTCAGGGTTATGATTTCTCATTGCAAAAAATTCATCACTAATAGAATTTAATTCTGCTGCCGCTGCGTGAAATTTCAAACCTCTTTTGCTTTCAGGAAGAGGAGGTATTTCCATACCAGTTGCACCCCATCCTGTTTGTTTTTTTAAACCTTCATTTATTTCATTTTCTTCTTCCTCACTTAAATTAGGGTAACTATCCTTTGAAAAATTTTCCGTTAATTGATTTAATCTATTGGTTAGCTCTTTTATTATATTTTTTGTATCATCTTCTAAATATCTCTCATCAGTTAATGATGGAATCATTAGCTTAGTTTTACTAAGTAAATTTATAAATATTTCTTTATCTTGATCTTTTAAATTTGGTTCGTCTTGTATTAGAATTATTTTGTTTTTTATATTTATGTTTTCACGTGCAATGATTGCAGTACTTTTGTGCTGTCTTTCTACAATTGGAAAAAGATACTTTAAAGATAGTAATGACTCGGTAACTTTAGCAACTTGACAAAGTTCATTTGCAGATTTTGGATAAAACGATTTTGCTATATCCCATGAATAATAAAGCCATGACAATATAAGAAAACTACTTCCAACTACGACCCAGTGCACTCCTCCCTTAGCTTTTTCAGGATTTCCAAAAACAGCATCAGTTTTTTCAGTTTTAATTAATCTTCGTCCATAAAGAATAGCACCAACAACAGCGAAAATAACAAAAAATGTAACAAATCCTGTAATCATTTTAAATTTCTTTGCCCATTATTTCTTCTTCCATATCCCAAATCATTGATAAAATTTCTTCTCTTTTATTCACAAAATCTTTATTATTTTTAATTTCTCTTAAATCTTCTTTTAGACCCATTGATGCAAATGGAAGTTTATATTCCTTATGTATTCTTCCAGGTCTAGGGGCCATCACGTATACTCGTTCACCTAACAATAAAGCTTCCTCAACGGAGTGAGTAATTAGAACAATTGTTTTTCCTGTTTCTTTCCAAATTTTTAAAACTAAAGACTGCATTTTTTCTCTTGTTAAAGCATCAAGGGCACCCAAAGGTTCGTCCATTAATATTAGATCGGGATCATTGATCAAACATCTTGCTAGAGCTACCCTCTGTTGCATACCACCGGATAATTGATAAGTAGGAGTATTTCCAAAACCTTTTAAGCCAACTATCTCAAGCCACTCTTCAACTTTTTTTGCTGTTTTAATTGGGTCTTCTTTTTTCATTCGTAAACCAAAATTTACATTTTCGTTCACTGTTAACCATTCAAACAAAGCACCTTGTTGAAAAATCATTCCTCTTTCAACTCCCGGGCCATCAATTTCTTTATTACCTAAAGTAATACTTCCAGAAGTTGGACGAAGAAAACCAGCAGCGATGTTTAGTAAAGTTGTTTTTCCACAACCTGAAGGACCAAGGACTGTTAAAAGTTCACCTTTTTTAAGAGAAAAAGTTATATCTTTAAGAGCATGAACCGTTTCTCCCTTAAGAGATTTAAAAATCATGTTTACTTTTTGAGAAACTAGATCGCTCATAAAAATAATATAATAGAGTTTTTGTTAAAAAAATAGGCACCAATTTATTAGAATTGGCGCCTATTAATATTTTATCTAACTCTTAATTTACGGTAGGTACTTAGTAGTAACTACTTTAGAGTAATTTTTAAGAGCTGGGTTTTCCGCAGTAGCAAACATATTGCCCATAACATCTAGATATTTCATAAGTATTCCGCCTTTATTCATATACTTAGATTTTATCTCAGCTGCATCTGGGAATGCAAAACCGCCCATTTGTTTTTTAGTACCAGCAAGATCCATAGCTGCATCTTTAGCTATAATCTTCATATCAGATTTACCTGCTCTAAACCTAGCATTTGCTTCATGTGTTGTTTCTACGAAAGCTCTAACCATTGCTGGGTTCTCTTTTAAGAATTTGTTCATTACTGAAACAATATCAATACCAGAAATTCCAGCATCGCTAGCTTCTTTAACAGACAACATTCTTGTACCAGCTTTAAGTGCGTTTTCGATAGATTTACCACCAAATAAACATGCCATAGCAACGTTACCGTTAACAAGAGCAGCAGAACCGTCTTCAGGCACCATGTCAACAACCGTTACTTTACCAGCGTTAGCTCCGACAACTTTCATTGTTTCTTTGAAAACGTAGTCAGCCATAGTTCCTACTGGAACAGCAACTTTTTTACCTTCTAACTGAGCAGCATTCGCTTTTGTAATACCGGATGCTTTAGATACTACACACGTTGTATTTCCCATTCCGTATGTAACTGCAATATCTACAAGTTTGATAGGCGCTTTGGCATTAACAGCATTTACAAAAGGTGTTAAACCTTGTGAGTAAGAGATATCAATATCTCCAGACAACATAGCTTCTGTCATTTCACCACCAGTTGCAAAGTTTGTCCATTTTATAGGAACACCCAACGCTTTATCAAAAGTTTTTTTAACTTTATCTTCTTGGTTTGGAGTTGCCCATTCTAAAAAGAATGCGACTCTTACTTCTTTAGCAGCCGAAAAAGCAGCTGACATACTTAAAGTGAGAGCAAGCACACTTCCTAGCAACAAGCTTATTATTTTTTTCATGTTTCCCCCGTTTGCTTATTAAGCTTAATATAGAAGCATTTAAGATTAAATAATTTGACAAG
>Ga0208128_1000485_pt1 | contig 16160 bp, 15 predicted proteins | sample ETNtaG_35_FD_185758 | JGI IMG/M metagenome (GOLD analysis project Ga0208128, IMG submission 185758) | Marine microbial and viral communities from oxygen minimum zone, Eastern Pacific Ocean - ETNP201306PF51B (SPAdes) (version 2) | ecosystem: Environmental > Aquatic > Marine > Oceanic ... | reverse complement strand
TCCTTGCCCTGGTCCTCACGGGATGGCCCAGCGCGGTGGCGGTGGGTGTGGGTTACATCGCAATCAACGCCTTCCTTGGAAATTTTGTGGAACCCATGATGATGGGGCGCCGCTTCGGGCTTTCGACCCTGGTTGTCATTGTGTCCGTGATGTTCTGGGGTTGGGTCTGGGGGCCGGTTGGGATGTTTCTGGCGGTGCCCATCATGATGATGTTGAAGGTCTTCCTCGAGAATAGCTATGAGTTCCGATGGATCGCAGTGGCCATCAGCAAGGAAAAACGGGAATCAGGCGATGACGAGCAGGAGTTGAAGGAGGCGGTGGAAGCGGCGGATGGCGCCAACCTGCCGGAAGGAGCGGCTCCGGAAGGCGGAGCCTCCCGGTAGGAACGGAGTTCAATCCGGGGCACATCCGGGTGGGCATGTTAACCGCCCGGGCTCTTTGTGGTAGGCGAGTCTGGATGATCTGGTTTCTGGGATTTGTCGTCCTTTTTCTCACCGTAGTCGAAGGAGTAATGGTGCGCAGGTTGGGGAACTGACCGATGAGTGCGCCAGGATCCTTGGATTGGAGGCACGCCCCGAAGGGGCGGCTGCGCTGCTCACGACGGTTCTCTTCCTTTGGTTGCTCGCCACGCGCCTCCAGGACAGTTAGAACCCTTCCGGATGCCAATCGCTCCCTCTGAGAATCCCGCGAGGCGAACGTTTCTGTTCGATAACCTGCGAGCCTGGCCGGGCGGTTGCGTGGAGACGCTGGCGATGACCTTCCTGGTCCTGATCGCGGTGCGCGTTTTCCATGCGGAGGCCTGGCAGAAAGCCACTTTGGTGGCAGCCTCCAGTTGCGGCCTCCTTCTCAGCCTTTTCCCGGTCCAACTGGTGCGGAGGACGGGAATCTCGGTGAATGCGGGAACGGCGTTGCTCTGGTTCATGTCAGCAGGCGGGCTCCTGATCGCAGCTCTTGGGGGAAAGACAATGGGGGTCTTCCTGCCCTCCATGGTGGGGGCACTGCTCTGCATTACGTTGAGCATCCCGCTCATGTCGCAGATCTACCGAAAGCATTATCCCGATCGTTCCCGTGGTCGCCTGTTTGCCTCTACCGCCGTGGTGCGCAAGTCCTCCGCCCTCGTCGTGGCCGCAGTATTCGGCAAGGTGTTGGAGAATAACCTGGACGATTTCCGCTGGATTCTCCTGATCTATTCCCTCTGCTGTTGCCTCATGGCCGGGTGCGTCCTGGCCATGGAACGGGTTCATCTGCAACGAGCCAACCAGATTCGGCTTTTTGGCGCCCTCGAACACGTGCGAGAGGACCGCATTTTTCGATCCATGCTCACTTCCTGGATGATCCTGGGGTTTGGAAACCTGCTCTGCTGGTCCATCTTTGTGGAGTACGTCTCCAATCCGGAATACGGCTATCGACTTACTGAATTCACCATCGCGTTCATCACCGGTTCTCTTCCTGAGATCATGTTCCTCATTACCGTAGTGGCCTGGGGAATCATATTTGACCGCGCTAATTTCTTCGGGGTGCGCATGATCCTGAATCTTTTTTTCATAGGCGGAATCTTCTTTTATTTCTTCGTCCACGAGGTGTGGGCTCTCTGCATCGGGATCTCCCTGCACGGGATTGGCCGGGCCGGGGGCAATATTGCCTGGAGTCTCTGGGTCACGAAGTTCGCCAAGGCCGAGCAGGTCGCTGAATACATGAGCGTGCACACCTTCTTCTGTGGTGTGCGTGGGGTCATTGCGCCCTTTGTAGCATTTCCGATGATTGCAATATTGGGACCACGTTGGGTCGGTGGGGCGGGAGTGATCTGCATCTTCGTCGCTACTCTCATGATCTGGCCTCATCTTCGCATGAAGGGTGGAATCGGAGCCACTCCGTTGGAACCGGATCCGCGGTAGTAGCAGGATCAACACCGGTTTGCACTTGGTTGCGAGGACGCTGCAGTCTCCGGGCTTGAGACGCAGGAGGCTGCTCAGGGTCCTCTAGTGTAACTCCAGAACCTCAGCGGGATTGACTGCCGAGAGACTGTGTGCCTCGCCGACCGGGCTACAAGTGAGCTTGCCCATGGTGCAGTTGATTCCCGACAGCAACTCGGGCTGGGCACGGCAGGCGTTCGGCAGGGTTTTGTCCGCCAGAAGCGTGATCCACCGCGTGGTCACATTACTGAGTGCCTGGGTGGCTGTGCGGGAATAGGCGCCGGGCATGTTGGCCACGCAGTAGTGAAGGATGCCTTCCTCGAAATAGGTGGGATCATCGTGGGTGGTGGGGCGGCTTGTCTCGGAACAGCCGCCCTGATCGATGGCGATATCCACCAGGACACTTCCCGGGGCCATCTGTTGCAGCATCTCCCGGGTAATCAACTTTGGCGCAGCGGCCCCCGGAATGAGCACTGCGCCGATGATGAGGTCGATCCGCGGGAGCAGGGACGCGATGTTGGCCTCAGTAGAGTAGAGGGTGTGCGCCTCCTGCAGGGCGATGTCGAGGAAGCGCATGCGCTCCACGTCCACCTCCACGATCGTGACATCGGCGCCGATTCCGGTGGCGACCCGGGCGGCGTTCACCCCCGCGGTTCCGCCGCCGATCACCATGACGCGTCCGGGAGCGACTCCGGGAACGCCGCCGAGGAGGATGCCCCGACCGCCCCGGTGATTGGCGAGATGGTAGGAACCAACAATCGCAGCCATCCGACCGGCAAGTTCGCTCATGGGTTCAAGGAGGGGTAGACGGCCGGCGACCTCGAGGGTTTCGTAGGCGATCGCGGTGCACCCGCTGGCGGTGAGAGCCTCGGTAAGGCCCTTGTCGGCGGCAAGGTGCAGGTAAGTGAAAAGCGTGTGTTTTTCTCCAAGCAATGCCACTTCAGCGGGTTGCGGCTCTTTCACTTTCACGATGAGTTCAGCCTCCTGGAAAACGGCGGTGGCGGTGGGAGCAATCTCTGCCCCTGCGGCCTCATACTCCGCATTGAGATAGCTGGAGTCCGTGCCGGCACCCGTCTCTACCACCACCCGGTGCCCGCGCTTCACTAGCTCACCCGCCGAGGCTGGAATCATGCCCACGCGGTGCTCTTGTGATTTCACTTCTTTTGGAACTCCGATTGTCATGAGGCGATTCTAGCCCAGGGGCTCAGGGGGCTCCACCTCCGACTTGCCGCCGGTCTGGAATCGGGCATACTGCCCCTGCCGCAAGGTCAGCCAGCTTAGCTTCAATTGGTAGAGCTCTCGACTTGTAATCGAGCGGTTGTCGGTTCGAGTCCGACAGCTGGCTCCAGCGCCCCCCGGAGCGGAACGGGCAATGAAGGTTGCGGCGATGGGATTTGTTGAAGAGATCCGGGTTGCATGCCCGACCGCAGGGGCGAATCCGGATGTTTCCGGGGTTAATGAAAGTCGTGGCTGTGAGTATGGAGGTCAGAAGGAAATGACAAAGGCTCCACTGCAGTGGTGTAGAGAGTGTGGAGGTTGCCTTCACCGGTCTGCATGCGCCCATGGCAGAGGAGAAAGCGTTCAGTGGTGATGACGGGTTGGTAATGGTGGAATGTGTCGCGGGGAATGAAAAGGTTGGCAATGCCGGTTTCATCTTCGAGAGAGATGAAGCAATGCCCCTTGGCTGTGCCGGGCCGCTGCCGGCAGATGACGAGACCGGCACATGTGATCTGCTGACCGTGAGGGATGGTGGGAAAATCGGAGGCTCTGAGAAGAGTCCCGTTCCGGAAGCTCGAAGGCGGAATGCCGGGTGATGCTTTTGCTGAGGGTCGTTGGTTTTCCACTGCCCAGGCCTTGCGGAGCAGGGACATGGGGTGGGGTCCCGTTGTGTGGCCCTGAGTAGCGTAGTCTGAGGAGAGCCTTTCCAGGGCGGTCATGCGGATGAGAGGGGTTGCGGATTGCCGGTTGTCCTGTGGGGGGGTGCAGGCAGATGGATCTTTCGCGGGGTGGGTTTCGGCCGATACCCTGGAGCGGTCGAAGAGATCTTCCTGCGGGTCCATCTCCACCTGCCAGAGGCCGTCCCGTCGGTGTTCTACTTCGGGGAGATCATTGAGGGCTCCGGCGGCGGCGAGGAGACGACGCTCCTTTCGATTGGGTTGCACGCGGCGGAGGAAGTCGGGAAGACTGGTGAACTGGGCATGGGAGCGGGTGTCCACGAGGCGTCCGGTGGTGGCGGTGGAGAGGTTTTTGAGGCGTTGGAGGCCGAGGCGGAGGGTCTGGTCGTCGAGGACGAGGGTTTCTCCGGCAGAATGGAGAACGGAGACTGGTCTGGCCCGGATGCCATGCCTGCGGGCGTCACGGAGGAGAGTGGCCACCGAGTAGAATCCCAACGGTTGATTGTTGATGAGACCGGCAAAGAACTCGGCAGGATGGTGGGCCTTAAGCCAGCAGGATGCGTAGGCAATGAGGGCAAAGGAGATGGAATGACTTTCGGGGAAGCCGTAGAGGGCAAAGGAACCGATGGACTTGACCACCTTTTTCTGGACTGTGATGTCAATATTACGCTCGGACATGCGGAGGATCAGCTTCCTGGAGATGTTCTCCATGCGTTGGTCAGAGCGCTTGAAGGCCATGGCGCGGCGCAGTTCGTCAGCCTCAGAGCCATCAAAACCCGCGATGATCATGGCCATGCGAAGGACCTGTTCCTGGAAGAGAGGAACACCGAGGGTGCGTTCCAGAACGGGTTGGAAGTCCGGATGGATGCAGTCGACCGGTTCGCGACCGTTGCGGCGGTTGAGATAGGGGTGCACGAGATCGCCCACGATTGGGCCGGGACGGATGAGAGCCACCTCGATAACGAGATCGTAGAAGTTCTTCGGTCGCATGATGGGCAGGGTGGCCATCTGGGCGCGGGACTCGACCTGGAAGGTGCCCACCGTGTCGGCGCGGCAGAGGAGGTCGAAGGTGGCCGGGTCGTCATGGGGAATGCGGGTGAGGTCGATGCTCTTGCCGCGCTGGTGACAGATGCGGAGGCTGTCTTCCATGGCGGCGAGCATGCCCAGGCCAAGGAGGTCGACTTTCACGATGCCGAGGTCTTCACAATCGTCCTTGTCCCATTGCGCGATGGTGCGGTTGGGCATGGCGGCCGGTTGCAGCGGAACAATGGAATCGAGTCCGTTATCGCAGATGATCATTCCACCCGAGTGCTGACCGAGGTGACGGGGGAAGGAGAGGACCTCATGGTAAAGGTGGAGGAGTGACTTGAAGCGGGGGTGGCCGGGAGGGACGCCGGATTGGGCGAAGGTTTCCTCGAGATGTTCGACCTTGTTCTTCGGATAGCAGCTGTCCATGGAGGGCCCGGCCAGGGGTGCACCTGATTCAGGATCTTCAATATCCAGTCCGGAAGGTTGTGGTTTGCCATTGTGTTCGCGGTGGATTCCGGAAGAGGAGGAGAGGTCGGAGAAGCGATCAGCGATGGAGTCGGGGAAGCCAAGGATCCTGGACATCTCGCGGAATGCAGATCGCGGCCGGTAGGTGATGACGTTGGCGGTCATGGCCGCCCCGCGGGGGGCGTATTTCCGGTAGACATGCTGGATGACGGCTTCGCGCCGTTCACCGGAAGGAAAGTCTATGTCGATATCCGGCCAGGACTTACGGTTTTCGGAGAGGAAACGCTCGAAGAGGAGATCGCTGCTGATGGGGTCACAGGCGGTGATTTCAAGGCAGTAGCAAACTGCAGAGTTGGCGGCCGAGCCACGTCCCTGGCAGAGAATGCCCTGGGACCTGGCAAACTGGACCAGTTCCCAGACGATGAGGAAGTAGCCTGAGAAACCGAGCCGGATGATGAGCGCCAGTTCATGCTCAAGTTGCCGGCGGATCCTGGATCCGACTTTACCATAACGTTGACGGGCTCCGCGGAAGGTGAGTTCACGAAGAAGACCGGCTTCTTTCCCGGGAGGGAGCGGGTGTCCGTTTTCATGATAGGAGGGGAACCTGTAGTCCAGGTTTTCGAGGGTGAACTCAAGGCGATCGGCGAGGCGCTGGGTGTTGTGGAGAGCTTCGGGGTGATCCTGGAAGAGGGAGGAGACCTGTGAGGGGGACTTGAGGTGGCGCTCCGGGTTGGCTTCCAGGAGGGTGCCCGCCTGGTCGAGGGTGGTGTGGTGGCGCAGGCAGGTGAAGGCGTCAGCGAGGAGGCGGTCGCGGCGGCGGGCGAAAAGCGGGGCGTTGGATGCGAGGAGGGGGAGTTTGAGGTGAGCGGCGAGATCGATCAGGAGGCGGTTGCGTCGTTCCTCACCGCGGACATGGTGCCGGGTGAGGGTGAGATAGAGGTTTTCCGGTCCGAAGGTGTCGCGGAGCCAGATGGCGGTTTCGAGGAGGCTGGTTTTTGTGGAATGAGGGAGGGATTCCGGGGTCAGGAGGGCAACCAGGCCTTTGGTTTGAGGGCAAAATCCGGAAGGGAGGGAAGTTTCGGTTCCGGATTCTGTGTCCTGCGACGGTGATGCCGCCGAGCTGCTTGCACTGTCGGCACAATGCAGATCCGTAAGGAGTCGACAGAGGTTCTGGTAGCCGGTGCGGTTCTTGACGAGGAGAGGAATTCCAAGATGTGCGATTTGAGATTGAGGATCCGGCAATTCAGCGGTGGCTCCCACAAGGGAGCGGAGGCCGTGTTGTTGAGCGGCAAAGTGGGCCCGGGCGGATCCCTGGACTCCCATATGGTCGAGGAGAGCGATGGTTTGGTAGCCAAGTTCCGCTGCACGGCGGACAAGATCCTCCGGTTGACTGGCGCCCCGAAGGAAGGAGAAGGAGGAGCGGGCGTGGAGTTCGGTGAACAAATGCGGTCAAGGATCGGGAGGCTCTGTCTTCGGCTGGCTCCTTCCGGGATCAGGCGGACTTCATTCGTAGATGCCCTCAAGGAACCAGTTTCCAGGAGGCTGGCAGGCGAGACGGAGGAGGGTCTGGTTGGCGAGTTGAAGATCCCATTCGATACGTTGCCAGCGTTCGGTGGGATTCCACCAGTGGCCCGAGAGAGGAAAGGGACCGTGAAGAGCGGCAATGGAACCACGGTGCGGTCCGCTCAGGAGGGCGAGGGGACGGGGGAAGTGGTCGTCGGGTTCACAGGCAACATGAACAGGAAGGGCGGGGCGGCAGCGTTTCAGCGGCAGGGCTGTCGGGATGCTGTCGTGGTCAAAGATCGGAAGTTGCGCCTTTCCGGGTTTTTTGCCCGCGATCCTGGATGTCCGATTGCACAGGGGGTCTTCCATTTGGAACGAATCCGGTTGATGAGTGTTGATGGGGCGGGGAGTGCCGAGTCGACCAGGGCCGAGAAGGGCTTCCAGGCGTGCGAGGGTATCGGCGAACTTGTGAGGGTCCCGCAGGGAGCGATCGAAGAGGTGGTGTTGAGCTTCGCCGGGCAAGGCGGGAGTGAGCAGGAGGGACCAGGCCACGACGGGAGCGGGTGCGCGGACGGTGTCCAGGTGGGTGTGGAGAAGGCGAAGAAGGGTGGAGGGGGTGCAGGTGGGTTCGGGCAGGCGTAGTTCGCGCAAGTGCAGGTTTCCGTCGGCGAAGGTGAGGGTGAGTCTGGTGGAGATGGTGGCACGCTGGGAGGAGCGAAGGCGGGAGCAGAGGGTGTCGAGACCGCGGCGCAGGAGGAAGAGGAGCGGTTCGAGGGTCTCGAGGGGGTGTTCAAGTTCGCGGGTGATGGTGAACTGTTGTGGTGGGCGGTGCAGGTTGAGGAGACGGTGGTATTTGCCGTGCAGAATGTCGTGGAGGCGGGTTGCGCCGGGACCGAGTCGCTCTGCGAGTCCCTGGCGGGGAAGGGCGGCGAGGGCTCCCAGGGTGTCGATGCCCCAGAGATGGAGGAGTTCCGGGTCCGTGGTCAGTTTGCCGTGGTCGGTTTGGAGAGAAGAGAGAGGCAGCCCGGCAAGGGCCTGAATGCTGAAGACGGAATGCTGCGCATTGTTGAACACCGGTTCCGGATGGAAGGTGAGAGTGGAGCGCAGGGCCCGGCTGCGCCCGGCAAGGAGGGCGAGATCTGGAGTGGGAGCGATGGCGAGATGGAGAGGAAGGTGAAGTGGCGTGGCCTTGCGGAGGGCTTGTTCGATCCAGTCGAGGGGGGAGGTGAGGGCGTGGGGAAGGGAGAGGAGATCGAGCAGAAAGGAGCCGGGGGCGGCCTCTTCAAAATCGGGTCCGAGAGAAGAGACGTATTCCCGGAGAGCATTCTGATGGAGGTGTTCGAGGGAGGGATCAGGGGCGAGAAGAATGAGTTGGGGGCAGCGTGCGAGAGCACGGGTGACGGTGAGGCCGGGGGCGATGCGGTGGCGGGTGGCGGCAGTGTTGACGGCGAGAAGAAGAGGTGTGGCACGGGTGGAGGAGGTTCCGGAAGAAGGATCAGTCGTCGAGCTGACAAGGGCTGTTGGTTCGGCGGTGCTCCCGGGACTGTCACGGAGAAGGACAGAGAGAGGAAAGGAGGGGATGTGAAGGGAGGAGTACAAGTGGAGTCGAGAGGTTGGGAAAAGTTCCCTGGTTGTCGGTTTCCCTCAGGAGCTCCGAACAGCAGCCTCTTTCTGGTCACAGATGGGCTTCAGATCATCCCGATCGCGTTCGAGATCAGCGAGAGTGAAGGCGGAATTGAAGGTGAGTTGAAGGGTGGCGCAGGGGATGAGGTGTCTGGGAGTAAAGATGAGGAGGGATACCCCGGACTGCCTGGCGAGATTGCGGAGGCGGTACCAGGACGAACTGGGGATGCGGCGAAGTTCCTCGAGAGGGTTGAGGAGAAGGTCGAGGATGAGCAGCGGGAGACTGCCGTCGTGCAGAAGGAGATCGCAGCAGCGCAGGGACTCATCGCCATCCCGACAGCGAATCCAGAGCAGACGGGAGCAGGAATCCACGCTGTAGGAAGCAGGATCAAAGGAGTCCCGGCCATCGATGAGGGCGAGGAGCTTTCTGCTGGCAGGCGGGGGATGGGAGGCAGTGGTAGAAAGAGGTGATTCCTGGCGCTCTTCTTGCAGAAGTTCGGCAAGGATGAGGGAGAGACCGGAAGCGGGGTGAACAGGGGTGAGTTCGGAAAGGGCTCCGGCGGGAAAGGGGGGAAGGCGGGGGGAGGAAGGAACTGGAGAGGGGGAGTCACTCTCCCGGTGCGCTTTGGGGAATTTTTCCCGCAATTGCTGGCGTAGAGCCGGGAGGGTGGACTTCCGGCTTCGAATGGCAGCAGGGCTCCGCTCTGTCATGTTCTAATGAACAGTATCCAGAAGGAGGAGGATGGCAAGGGAAAACACGGAAGAGCTAGATGGGCGGATCCTGCTTGAGATTCCGGAATTATGACTGTTCACGGATTCCGCCGTGGGGTGGTTCCATCCGGTATGAAGAGAATGTTTATGAACTGTGAATAAGTAACAGGTCCATGTGTTGACAGGTTGATAGTCACCAAATAGAAAAAATTTGATGGGTATACGTGTGCGGCCGATGGGCGAAATGAAGTCCCAACCCGACCCAACTGAACGCGTGAAGTGTTGGAAGTGCGGGACCTGGTTCATGATGTCGCGAACGGCGACCCGGGGTTCGTGTCCAGATTGCGGAAGTCAGGTGGCACTCCACCGTCTCAACATGCCCATGATGCCGAGCGGGAAGAGCAAGCAGAAAGTGGTTCGCCTGTCTGTGGCGGAGGAGAAACTGCCACCTCAAGACCCGAAGAAGGAGAGGGCGTCGAAGAGCACGGAAGGGGTGCCATCGAAGTTGTCGGGCGAAAATGACCCTGATTCAGATGTGCATCCCAGGAAACCGGGGTCTGAGTTGGGGGAGGCGGAAGTCCGCAGGATGTTCGTGGAGGCAGATCCGCGCAGGGAGGATACAGTGAGTGGGGGGGATATGCTCAGGGGGATCACGATGAAGACCCTGATTGTGTCAGTGGGTGTGGCGACCTTGGTTCTGTTGATTCTGATCTACGCGATTGCCGCGAGTTGAGGAGCACATGGTGCGATTCATCCTGGCGTCCGGATCTCCGCGTCGGAGTGACTTGCTGTCGAAAGCCGGATACGAATTCAAAGTGGAACCGGCCGAGGTGGAGGAGTGGCCACCGGGGAAGTATCCCTTTCGGAAACTTTGTGTGGCCAATGCCGCATTGAAGGCCAGGGAGGTCTCGCTGCAGCATCCCGAGGCTGTTGTGTTAGGGGCTGACACGCTTGTGGGGTTGGGAGGAGAAGTCATGGGGAAACCACGTGATATCGTGGAGGCGGCGTGCATGTTGGAGCGGTTGTCAGGGCGGGTGCACGAAGTGTGCACCGGCGTGTGTGTGCGTTGCGGAACGGAGGAGCGTGTCTTCTTTGAGGTGTCCTGGGTGCGATTCCAGAGATTCGGGAAAGATGTCATCAAGGACTACACGCAGCGGGTTAACGTGATCGACAAGGCAGGGGCCTACGCCATCCAGGAGCACGGGAAGATGCTGGTGGATAAGGTGGAGGGATCCTGTGACAACGTGGTGGGTTTGCCGATGGCACGGGTGGCGGGCGAGTTGGAACGATTCGGGGTCCTGCCGTGCGGGACTTGATCGAGAGGAGGGAGTTTTAGTCCTGATTACGCGGTGGCGAGGCAGGGAATTGAGTGGGAGACAAGTTGGGAATTGGTTAAGGGGCGGGATTGTGGGAAATATGGAGCGTGAGCACGGTGGCAAGGTATCCCCTGATCCTGAATCCGAGGGCTCGAAGTGAGCGGGCGCGGCGGGCGCGGCACTTCGTGATGGAGCATGCGACGCGATTTGCGATTTATGCCACCAACAGTGCGGAGGAGGCGGCGGAACTGGCCCGGCGTTTTTCCGAGGCAGGAGAGGCTGTCGTGGTGGCGGCGGGTGGAGACGGCACGCTCAATGCCGTGGTGGGGGGGTTGAGCGGTTCAGAGACTGTGCTGGGAATCCTTCCCACGGGAACAATGAATGTCTTTGCGCGTGAACTGAACATCCCCTTCGGGCATCTGGCGGAAGCGCTCGAGGTGATCGATGCGGGGCATGTGAAGGAAGTGGATCTCTTTGAGGTGGAGGGTACGCCCTTCGTGCAGATGGCGGGAGTGGGCTTCGATGCGCAGGTCATTGAGGAGACCACGAGCGAAGCGAAGCGGCGACTGGGACCGCTGGCGTATATTCTCTCGGCGGTCAGGGTGCTGGGATCCGAGCCTCCACGGATGAAGGTTTATTTTGACGAGGGACATATCGTGGAGGGGGCTTGTGTCCTGCTGGGCAACGGGGCGCTCTATGGGGGGCAGTTACGCCTTTTCGGGAAGGCGGACAACGCAGACGATCTCCTGGATGTCCTGGTCTATAAGAAAGCTGGTTACAAGGCGGCCCTGGGGTCGCTGGGGACGGTGGCGCGGGGAGGTTTCGAGGCGGATGGCAAGGTGGTGGAGTATTATCAGACTTCCGGCCTTACCGTGGAATGTGACCGGGAGGTTCCCGTGGAGGTGGACGGCGAGTTGTGGGGGCGGACCGGACGGGTGGAGTTCAAGGCCATGACCGAGAAGTTGCAGGTCCTGGCCCCGGAGGAACGGGGGAAGAACTGGTGGGAGCAGATGCTGGCGAATCTCACGCCGGGAGCCAATTGATAGTGGTGGGGAAGGTTAAATTAACCTTCCTCTTCCGGAGGGAAATTCCAGAATCGTGATGCAGTGAAGTCCAGGCTTGATGATCTCTTTGAGTTCGCGTGTGGCGAAGTGAGGGATGAGGACTTCCGGGTCTTCTGTCCCGAGGATCCGGGTGACATGAGTTACGTGGATCTGTGCAGCGGAGTGCGCTCCCGGAAGGAGATCCCTGAAGTGGTTGATCCGGAATGGTTCGAGATCTTCGGGATCGCCCAGCGGGGGAGTCCGGAGCAATCGTCGCAGGAGGACCGTTTTGTGCGCTTCAAATTGTTTTGCGGGGCGGTGGCGGCGAATTTTCTTCTCAAGGAACCGGGCCTCGACCCGGTGGTGATCGTCAATTATGTCTGCTGTTCCCTGGTGCAGTCGGCGCGGGCGATGACGGACCATGGATTGACATCCATTTTGCTGGATGTCTTTCCGGCCCTGGCAAAGGAAATGGAGGATTACCGGGCGCCGAGTGGCTGGGTGGTCCAGGAGTATCCCTTCTGCCTGTTGGCAGGGATGTTGGTGGCGGAGGACCTGGAGGACTACGAATGGTCGGCGAAACTGGCGGTGCGGTTGGTGAAGGCGGAGGAGCAGGTGAGGGAAGAGAGCTTTTTCCCGGGACACGAGTTTCTCCTTGGGCTGACAAACTATGATTCCCTGCACCAGGAATGGCTTGCCCTGGCCGAATCCCTGAAGAATCCGGAGAAGGATGAAGCAGTGGATTCGGTAAAGGCCCGGTTAGGGGGCGTGGAGAAGTGGCGGAACCAGGATTAAAAATGCCGGATTCCGTGATGATGGACCGTCTGCAGGTGGAACCAGGAATTCCTGTGGTGATGGTCTAGCCGCCGGCGGCGAGGACGATGATTTCCACCCGGGCTCCCTCCGAGAGGGCGGTGGAGTTGTGATCGCCACGGGGCAGAGCCTGGCCATCCAGTTCTGTCACCACGGGTTTGTGGGCGAGGTCCAGAGACTTGAGGAGATCGGCGACGGTGGTTTCGCATTCGAGTGCGTGTGCCCTGCCGTTGAGGATAATCTGCATCTCGAAGGGGGGGAGGATCAGGCCGGGGCAGGCGCAAGGATTTCACGGTCCCAGTCTTTCCAGACTGGATCGAAACCCTCGCTGCGGAGTTGAGCAGCGACGGTACCGGCCGGACGTTCGTCGTCTATTTCAAACTGTGGAGTGGCCCGGGCCTGGGAGCAACCGGTCGCTTGTCCGGTGGGATCAAGCTCAACCCGTCTTCCCCTGATGGTGTGGTGAAGGTCTTCTGCGCCTGCGCCGGTGTAGCCGCCCGGTTCGGTGTGGGAACCGGCGGAAACGTGCGTGACCCCGAGGGGAAAGAGGCGGTCACGGAGGGTGGCTGGTTCCCGGGTGGAGAGGACGATGCCGACCTGGGGAAAGGTGAGACGGAAGGCGCAGATGAGTTGAACGAGTTGACGATCGGTGAGGGTGAGACCGGGGTCGGCCTGGTGCCGGTGATTTCCGGCGTGGGGCCGCAGTCGTGGGAAGGAGATGGTGAATTGTGCCTTCCAGCAGTGCTTGTAGAGGTATTCGAGATGGGCGGCGAGAGAGAGGGCTTCGGTGCGCCAGTCGGCGAGGCCGAAGAGGGCCCCGATTCCAATGCGCCGGAAACCGCCGGCATAGGCACGCTCTGGGCAGTCGAGGCGCCAGTCGAATGCCTTCTTGGGCCCGGCGGTATGGAGGCGTTGGTAGGTTTCCCGGTGATAGGTTTCCTGGTAAACGACCAGGCCTTCCGCTCCGCAGGAGACCAGTTCCGCATATTGTCCGTCCTCCATGGGTCCGACCTCGATCCCGAGGGTGGGAACAGAGGGGGAGAGGAGGCGCAGGCAATCCTGCAGGTAACCCTCCGAGACGAACCCGGGATGCTCGCCGGCCACGACGAGTCGGGCGGCGAATTGGTCGAGCAGGACGGCCGCCAGTTCAAGTCGTTCTACGGCATGAGCTCCCGTAAGGCGATGGAGGAGTATTTCGGCGAGGTCGCCGCCCACCGCGCGCCGGAGGGCAAGGAGGTGCGCGTCCCATATCGCGGGCCGGTCGAACCGAGCCTGCAAGCGATACTCGGCGGACTGCGCTCGGCCTGCTCCTACGTCGGCGCCTGGCGCATCAAGGATTTACCGAAGTGCACGACCTTCGTGCGCGTCACTCGCACGACCAATAACGTCTACGAGCAGTTCGACGTCGACGATTAGCGGCGGAAGAGCCATGCCAGCAGCCCACCGCCCGGGACCGCCTGCCCAGCGTCGTAAAGCTCGGCGAGCTTCTCCGGCGACAGCTCCTTCAGCTCCGCCGCGTCGATCGCCTGCAACGCTTCGAGTTCGCCGGGGTCGAGCCAGACGCCGCTGCAGCTGAGGCAGACGTCGAACTCGACGCCCGCAGCGTGTTCGGCGTCCATGATGCCGCCGCAGCCGGGGCAGAGCAGCTGCGAGTCGGAGTCGATGCCCAGATGCTTCGTTGTCAGGTGATGCAGCGGCCGGTTGCCAGTGAGACGCAGCAACTCGCCGTTGTCGAGGAAAATACCACCGCAGCCGCTACAGAGGTCGACGGAGACGTTCCAGAGACCACGTTTTTGTTTCTCTACTACCAGTTTTTGCCAGCAGCGTGGACAGTCGCGTTTCATTCAATCATCGACCGCGTCAGTTTGCTTGAGCGAGCAGGCGCGACAGATAACGCGCGTCGAATTCCATCCGGGTCCGGTCGGCACCATGATTTCGGCATCACAAAAGTAGCATTTGCCCTTGAAGGCGGATGATTCCTTGGTGAACTTAGGCATGGGCGCCACCGCGGCGGCTGCCACATAAGGCTGACGGGACTGGCGCGCTCCACTGCCGAACAGTTTTAGAACCCCCTGTGGTCCCGCGCTCCAGCCGCGGTAGCTCAGGCGGGAGAGCGCCAGACTGAAGATCTGGAAGTCGCCGGTTCGATCCCGGCCCGCGGCACCATTTTTCCGGCGGCAGGCTGTTTAATACGCGTACGCGTCGCCGCGTTGTAATGGTGCCCCCTGAGTATTCCGTTGCTTCCCGCCAAGCGCTGGCTACGATGGCCATGGGGCTGCTGTTCCTGGTCATCCTACCACTGGGCATCCCGCTGGCATTAGTTGTCGCGCCATTCCTGGCTGGCCGGGCAGGGGCGCAGCAGCTCCCGCGTAACTGGCATGCCTTCTTTGTGCTGACCATCGGTTTTGGCTGGGCGGTCGCACTGCTTTTGGTGCTGTTGCTGGGGTTGTCGCAACTGGCTGGCCCGAGCTTCGCGCTCGGGACAATTGAGCCAATCCTGCTATTCCTGATGCTCGCTTCTGTCACGGGCTCGTTTGCGCTCGGCGTCCGCAGTGCCCCGGGGCTGGGGGAGCGCGTCACGCTCGACGTGGCATGGGATGCGCTTGAGGAGGAACAACGCGCTGCAGTGCCGGAAACCGCAGAGATCGACAGTGAAACCACGTCGACCGACACGTTGTCTGGCACAGCATCTAGCGAATCGTCTGGTGGGGAACCACAACGCGACGCCGTGGGGTTGCTCGAGCGCTGGTTCCGGGGCGGGAAGCACAAGGCAAAGCCAGAGACTGCGGCCGCCGACCCAAAAGACGAGGATGAAGAAGTGACGGTAGATGGTGCGGACACGGACGAAGATACCCGAAAGAAACCGCCCTCACGCAAGGACGGCCGTGTCAGCCGTGTCGGTGCGCTGGCGAGCCGTCGTCGCAGGGATTAAATAGCTCCGGGATTCGCCGCAAGAATGGGTGGCAAAATCAGAGTGCTGATTGCCAAGCCGGGGCTTGACGGTCACGACCGCGGCGCTAAGGTCGTCGCCCGCGCGCTGCGCGATGCCGGGATGGAGGTAATCTACACCGGTTTGCGACAGAGCCCCGAGGATATCGTTTCGGCCGCCATCCAGGAGGACGTTCAGTTCATCGGCCTCAGCATTCTTTCGGGCGCTCAAGGTCATATTTTCCCGCGCGTGCTGGAGCTGCTTAAGGAGCAGGGCTCCAGCGACATCAAGCTGATTGCGGGCGGCATTATCCCGGACGAAGAAATCCCGAAGTGGAAGGCAGCTGGCGTCGCCGGCATCTTCGGTCCCGGCTCATCGACCGGGGAGATTATTGATTTCATCCACACGCAGTCCGGAGCGTAACTTGGACGCCGCAACGCTGGTGACGATGCTCGAAAGCCAGTCGCAGCGCGGCGTAGCGCGGTTGCTGAGCTGGATTGAGGACGAGAACCCCCGGGCAGTTGAGGTGCTACAGGCGACCTGGTCACGCACCGGTAATTCGTATGTCATCGGCGTTACCGGGCCGCCCGGTGGTGGCAAGTCGACGCTGGTCGATTGCCTAGCGGTACATGCCGCGGGACAAGGCCATGCCGTGGGGGTGCTGGCTGTTGATCCTACTTCGCCCTTTTCGGGCGGTGCAGTGCTGGGCGACCGGCTGCGCATGAGCGATGCGCAGAAGCGCGGAATCTTCATCCGCTCGGTCGCAACGCGCGGCCACCTGGGGGGGCTGACAGTGACGACGCGCTACCTCGTGAACGCGCTCGAGCTGCTCGGCTGCGATCTTGTTTTCGTCGAGACGGTCGGTGCCGGGCAGGGTGATGTCGAGGTGGTACAGTTGGCCGATACGACCGTGGTGGTCG
>Ga0208128_1000484_pt1 | contig 16161 bp, 11 predicted proteins | sample ETNtaG_35_FD_185758 | JGI IMG/M metagenome (GOLD analysis project Ga0208128, IMG submission 185758) | Marine microbial and viral communities from oxygen minimum zone, Eastern Pacific Ocean - ETNP201306PF51B (SPAdes) (version 2) | ecosystem: Environmental > Aquatic > Marine > Oceanic ... | reverse complement strand
ACGGCGCATAGTCATAGAAGGGAAGCGCCCCATTAACCAGCGGGCACACTTCATCCGCTGGTGAGCGTCACTACTCGGTTCACCAAAATTATAGACGATTCGAGCCAGCGGATCTACTAACTGCCTCGCCTTTCGGGCCCCAACCAAATCGGCACTCAAGGCCGCATGAACCACTTCTACCATTAGTTCGGGTACAAATCCGGCGAATCCGATTAAAGCACCATCGCATCCTTCCAAAAGGCTGGCTAACAAGTATTCGTCGTGACAGGTTAAGATGGGTACATCTGGAGCTGTTTCTTTCAACTGTTCGTAATCCCATCGCCAGCGAGCCATGTCTCGCGTCCCCATTTTAATGCAAACCACTTGTGGAATTTTGACCATCTCCAGCATCTCATCTAAACTATAGCCAGCTTTAGTCCAGGCGGGATATTGATGCACGATGATCGGAATATCGGCAACTTCGGCTACATCCTGGAAAAAGCCGACGGCCGTCTTAAAGGTTCGTCCAAACCGTAACCAGTGATGTGGCGGCATCAACAAGATTCCGTCGGCACCAACTTCCTTGGCAGCTATCGCCTGGTCGATGGCAGATGCGCTTCCTTCACCGCTGACGCCTGAGATCACTTTCACCTTATCACCGACGGCTTCAGCGGTAATCCGCGTTACTTCTGCACGTTCGCTATCCCGGAGCGACATGATCTCACCGGTATGGCCGTTACAGACGACGCCCTTGATTCCGTCGACAGCCGCCAATCCTCGCATGTAGATTGCTAATCCTTCCGAGTCGATCGATTCATCCTCATGGAAAGGGCACAGGGTGGCAGGGAAAACTCCGGTCCAGGGATGGTGTTGCCAGTTCATATTCAATAGTACTCCTTGTTAATACTCTCAATCTCTATAGGTCTTGGCTAAGAAAGAGTTGAAGATCAAGTAACGCCTATTATACCTTAAATCGATCTAAATCCATCAGCGTATCTTGCCTGCCAATCGGAGCCGGAACATAAATAAATTGAGAGTCTGAACCTCGTAGCAACACCAGCCTTTTAAGGCCTCCATTCAGTTAATAGTAGGCCGGCCAAGACGATGAGGTCGATATTCACTATCTAAACCAAGTGTGAGGCGATTACCAACCGCTTCTCCGCCGCGACCTTAATTCCGCACACCTCCCAGTTGTCCGTTGCCATAGGCCTAGCGGTAGTATTCTAATTTCGTTGTCCTTCTGTACTGCTGGTCCAAACTCAAATCGGTTAGTGAATAAACCAATGACAATTTTGGAGTTGATCTAATCGAAATAGTCGGGATTCTGTTGCTGGAAGTCCTTAATTGCTCTAATGGCATCAGGCGTTCCGACCTTCTCCAGGGCCTTTAATGCCGCATGACGAACATCTTGATTATTATCCTGCAGTACTCGAATTAGCGCTGGCACTGCATCTTCTGCTACTCCTCCTATCTGCCCTAAGGTGCCTGCCGCTGCAGCGCGAATATTCCACTGCTGATCCTGCAACACTTGGATCAATCCGGGACAGATTTCTATTATAGCCTTGATAGCATCAGGTGTTCCTATCTTCAATAAGGCAGTAGAGGCACTAAGACGAACATACTTCTGCTTATCCTGTAATCCTTGAATTAGGACAGGTACCGCATCTTCTGCTCCTATTTTGCCTAATGCCTCCGCTGCCGCACTACGAACGAACCATAATTCGTCTTGCAACACTTGAGTTAGTGCCGGAACTGCCTCCATTTTTCTTGTCTCTCCCAGTGACTTTGCTGCAGAAGCGCGGACTTCCTGATCTGGATCTTTCAAGGATTGAGTTAGAGCAGATACCGCATCCACTGAGCCTATTTTGCCCAATGCTAATGCGACTCTACTACGAACATACTGATTCTGATCCTGTAGTGCTTGGATTAGGTCTGGCACCGCATCTACTAAGCCGATGGAACCTAATGCTTCTGCCGCATTACCACGAACTTTCCATTTCCGATCCTGTTGTAGTGCTTGGATCAGAGCAGGCACCGCACTTCTTGCCTCTTCACCCATCCAACCTAGTGTTGATGCGGCAGAGGAACGAATATACTCCCGGCCGTTCTTTAATGCGAGTATCAATTTAGGCAAAATTTCTACTGACGGCTTAACGGGGTCTACCGATTCGACAGAACCTAACATTTCTACAGTATCAGGAATATCCTGCTCTTCATCCTGTAGTACTTGAACCAGAGCAGGCACGGCAGTTACTGCACCTTCTCCGATCCAACCTAATGCTATTGCTGCGTTCCAACGAATATATTGATTTTCGCCTTGATCCTGCAACGATTGAATTAGAAAAGGTACGACACTCACTGTTCCTGTCCCTATCAATCCTAAAGCTCCTACTGCAGAGGCACGAATCTCTGGATTTGGATCCTTTAACTGTCTGGTCAGTTTCCCAATCTCCTGCTGTCGTGTTTTATCCGCATATGCCATTAAGCCCAGCAGAAAAAACAACATCCAACTAATTGACTTCATCTCTTTAATATTTCCTCGCAACCAGCAAATCGTCTTCACGAATATCTCTTTGTATTGTCATCGGATAAAAGGATAAACAAACAACCGCAACAGCAGTATCCATTTCAGTACCTGTTGTACCTCCATTTTGTATGCTTTACCTCAACCGTTCCTCTTTCTCCTGCTCTGCGATCACTTTAAGCGCTTCGGAGGTGCCTATTTTCTCTAATGCCTCTACCACGATACCGCTAACTGTCCAGGTGTTGACACCACCACGCACAGTTTCATCCTCATCCTGTAGTAGTTGGATTAGAGCGGGTATTGCATCCACTGCTCCCTCTCCGATCTGTCCCAGTACTCTTGCTGTACTAAGACGAACCTCGGGATCTGGATTCTGTAATGCTTGGATTAGAGCTGGCACCGCATCTTTTCCCATTCTGCCTAACGCCCCTGCTGTCTTCCAACGAACATCTGAGCCTGAATCTTGCAACCCTTGGATCAGACCAGGAATAGCATCCACTGCACTTGGTCCTATTTGTCCTAAGACCTTTGTCGCACGACCGCGAACCTCAGGATCTGGATTTTGCAATGCCTGAATCAGATCAGGTACCGCATTTTTACCGATTTGTCCTAATGCCTCTGCTGCAGCACCACGAACTTCCCATTCTGGATCCTGTAACAGTTGGATCAGAGCAGGTACTGCATCTTTTGCCCCTTCTCCGACCTGTCTTAGTATTCTTGCCGTACTAAGACGGACCTCGGGATCTGGATTTTGCAATACTTGGATCAGGTTAGGGACGGTATCTTTGCCTATTTGCCCTAATACCCCGGCCACAACATCACGAATCTCCGGGTTTTGTAATGATTGAATTAATTCTGGTAGGATTTCAACTGTTGCTTCTATGGCATCAGGCGTACCTATCTCACCCAATGCTCCGGCCGCATGAGCACGAGCAATTGGGTCCTGACCTTGCAATAGTGGAATTAGAGCAGGCATCGCATCTTCACCAATTCTCGATAATGCCCCTGAGACACTAAAACGAAGAATTGGATCTGGATCCTGCAATAGTTGAATTAGAGCAGGCACAGCATCTACTGCTTTTTTCCCTATAGCACCTAATGCGTATGCCGCATTCCAACGAACATATTGATTTTCATCCTGCAATGCCTGGACCAGAACAGGTACGGTATCCTCTGCTCCTATTTCTGCTAATGCAAATGTAACCGCACGACGGACAACTGCATCTTCGTCCTGTAATGCCCGAATTAGAGCAGGAACCGCATCCTCTGATCTCTCTCTTATTCTCCCCAATGCCCATGTGGCATCACGACGAATATTCCTATCTTTGTCCTGTAATAGTTGAATTAGAGCAGGTACTGCACCTTTACCTATTCTCGATAGTGCCCGTGCTGCCCTACGACGAACCAACTGATTCCGATTTTGCAATGCAGGTATCAGTGTAGGTACAGCCTCTTTGCCTATTTTTACCAATGTTTCCTCTACCTGAAAACTAACACCCCTATCTTGTAGTGCTTGAATCAGGGTAGGAACGGTATCTTTGCCTATTTTTACTAATGTCTCTTCTGCTTTAGAACTAATCTCAGTACTTTCATGTTGTAACTCTTTGACCAGCCTTTTAATCTCTTTCTGTTCTTGAGTCCCACATCCTATGAAACAGAATATAAAAATTAACAAGATCCAATTAATTAAGTTGCTCATTTTTAATTTCTTACCTGTCACCACAATTATTTTTATTCCCAATCACTTCGGCCAGAAATCGCTGGGAATCCTCTGGTTTTGATTCGTCTTCTGGTTCCGACTTTATCTCCTTGAAGAACTCCTAAAACGGTAGGTAAATCTTTTGGCCTTTAGTATGAGGAGTCATAACGATCCAATGATCTCATCGTATAAGAACCAGCTTTCCTACTTTTTGGTGCTTTCCGTAATTTGAGTCTTGCCACTTTTCCTTGTTTTGGATTCATCAAGGTTGCAGAAAATCGAGATTTTTCCTCCCTTTACGGTGAGGATTTCTTATGTTATTTTACGTGTTTACTAAATGGTAACATGAAGTGGACAGAATGACTTAGTACTCTGCGCCTGCTACTTCCACCAAATTCTTGGCACATTATTGCCGAAGACATCACTGGTGTGCATCTAGAGGCCAAAAGTCCGGATGTATAGAATTGTACACGTAGCACTAACGCAAAGAGATGATGGGGCTATACGAGATATCGACAGGGGTGGTAACACTGCTTTTTTCTGCAGGCGGGATATACTAGGTGTGGCCTGGAGTCAGATAGTAGATGTTGATAAATTTCTTGAGAAAGGTACACACACTGTAAAGCAACCTCTACGGATATTTCCCTGTAATAATAATTGAATTATCTGTAATGACGATACGCAACTCTTCATTACCCATACCTTTTGTCTCGTACCCGGCAGAGGTATGGACTTCAGTCTCTCCGACATTGCCAGCCTCAATGTGCGAGGCGTACAAAGGAATCGGTGCCTTTCCCTTCGACCACATCGCTGGCGGTCACACTTTCACTTTCCTCTACCAAACAGGTTTTGAGGCAAGACCTTCAACTACTCTATCACGTTGATAATCGTCGGGTTCTTTGCCTCCTGATATTTGACGGGTCATTAAATGACCTTAATCTGCAGCCAAACCCACCACCTCAGTTAATGCCTGATGGAATACCTCTACATCTATCATATAACAGCGTAGCAGGGAATCTGCCCCTGATAGCCATTAATGCCCACTCACAAGGTATATTTTCTTTTTCGTCCCTCATAGGCATAGCGATTAAGGTAATCAACAATGCTAATCCAACCAGCCGTTTCATTCACTTAAATTCCTATTTTCGCCGGCTGATGCTTACAGATGATGGCGGCATTTGGCCGCAAATATTAGGGCAAATTAGAATCTGCGTTTCGGATCTCTAGCATTGTACTTTGGTCTAGCAGGTCAAATCCCATCACTTGGGCATAAAAGTGGAGTTCCGCTTGCAGGGTCTGTTTGATATTTTCTGCCTGCCGGAATCCGTGCCCTTCTTGAGGAAAGGTAACATGAGCCACCATCAGGCCCTTTTTGTCCAGGGCTTCGACCATGGCTTGGGCCTGATTGGGTGGTACCACTTTATCTTCCAACCCTTGAAAGAAAATCACTGGGCAATTGAGTTGGTCTACAGAGTGAATGGGGGACCGATCCAGATAGGTCTGTCGGTTCTCAGGATAAGGTCCGATCAAATAGTCCAGGTAGCGAGACTCAAATTTGTGGGTGTCTTTGGCCAGGGCTTCCAGGTCACCGATTCCATAGTAACTGGCACCAACCTTAAAAAAGTCACGAAAGGTGAGTGCCGACAAAGTAGTATATCCACCAGCACTACTGCCCCGAATCACAATCTGATCTGGATCGACCCAACCGCGCTGGATCAGATATTTAGCACCGTTGATGCAATCATCGATATCAACGATACCCCATTTTCCCTGTAATCGATGACGGTAGTCTCTACCGTAGCCAGTGCTTCCACCATAGTTAACATCGAGCACCGCGAAACCGCGACTGGTCCAGAACTGGGTATGCAAGCTGAGCCCGTTGCCAGTGGCACCAGTTGGCCCACCGTGGCTGATCACAATCAGTGGTGGTTTTACGCCTCCTGGGGCCGAAAAATCGGCGTTGTGGGGCGGGTAGAAAAAGGCGTGAGCCGTCAGTTCATCTTCAGTTGGAAATTCGATGGTTTCCGGTGTTGAGAGGTAGCGATCGGAAACCCGAACCTGATTGGCAAATCGGAGCGTATTCATCGATATATCTGTGCCCGCCGCCCTGTGACTATCCAACTGATCGGCACTAATAAAAACAACCGCAGAGAAGGTGTCAGGAGAGCTTGCTGTCAACAAGGTGCCGTGGCCATTGACCTTTAGTGTCCCCCCAAAATCAGTGAAAGGTAAGGGGTAGGACTCCAGTTTGGGTTGATTCGGGTTTATGGTTGCCAGATACCAGATGCCATCTTGGGTATAGGTACAGCAGATCTGATCGGTTGATAGAAATCCGTAGGTCGACATACCAAAGACCCACTGTGGCAGTCCCATCTCTGCCTCTATCTCGACGATCGGTTCTGAACTCAGCCTTTTTTCCGATGGGTTTAACCGGTAGAGATTCCACCAACCGTTCTGATCGGAGACGTAGTAAAGATTCCCGTCCGGCGACCATTCAGGCTGAAATATCGATGACGGTGTACCTTCTCCAGCTATCCGTTCGGTGGTTGTCAGTTGTCCGTTTTGATCCAGTTCTGACAGCCAAAGCTGGGTGTTGTCCCAGGGCATGTCGGGGTGGTTCCAGCTGACCCAGGCCAGTTGACGTCCGTCTGGGCTGAGGCGAGGGTTGGCGTAGAAGTCGTCACTTGCGGGGAAGAGGCAACCGCCAATCAGATCGATGGTCTGGCCGGTTTCCAGGTCGATGGAGACAATTTTATTAACCGGTTCCTGTGACGTTCCGTTTTCGACTGGGGAGTGATCTTCCGCCACACAGATAAGGCGGTTACGTTCAGTATCAATGACCAAATCTGCATACCGGCATTGATCCGGTTGAGTTAGTTGGGCTGGTTCCGTCGCTCCATCTTGCAGGTCTTTTACAGACTGACGGTAAAGGCAACTGTCGGTATCGTTGGAAAAAACGATTTGCCCATCAGCAACGGTGAATGCCCCCCCGCCGTATTCGTGGACACGCGACCGGACATTAAATGGGGATGGTGTCAGGTCGATGGGTTGACTGGTCATTGTTGGCACTCGACCTAAGCCGACCAGGACGTTACGTCCACCTTCATTCGGCCGACCCTCGAGCCAGTAGGCGTTGTCTTGATCCAGACAGAGATCACCCAGACGCACGCTGTCGGTCACAATCAGTTCGGGCGTAATCGGAGATGTCCAGGATCCGTAATCTCTAATCATCTTTAGTTGGTCTCTATTTGACCAGTTTGTCGCAGACCTGTAATCCCCTGACCCAGAGCCCACTTGTACAACCAGAGATCACCGCCGTAAGCCAGGCTGCGGAATCCCTTCTCCAACATAGTCCGACCTTCATCAACCTGCATGGCCATGAATCCGGCCGCTTTGCCGTGTCGCTGACAAACGGCGGCTACGTGTGCTATTGCCTCCAGATATTGTGGATGGTCAAACTGCCCCGGAATGCCCATCGAATTAGTCAGGTCGAAGTGGCCAATCCACAAAACGTCGATTCCGTCCATAGCGGCAATTGCGTTCGCGTTCTCAACCCCTTCAACTGTTTCGATCTGTGTAATCAGCAGAACGTTGTCATTAGCAGTGGACATTTTAGCCAAAATGTCACCTTCACCGTAGTCATCGTGCGCTACGCCAAAAGCGGCGCCCCGTTTTCCCATCGGCGGGTATTTGGCCGAATCGATAATCACCTGTGCCTGATCTGGAGTGCTAACCATTGGCACCATTAAACCCATAGCACCTACATCTAGAGTGCGGGCGAAGAACTGGTATTCGGTGGCCGGGACACGTACCATCGGAACGATCTCCGCCGCCCGCGATGTCGCCATTAAAGATCGAATGGTTTCGATACTCCAGCCTGTATGCTCCATATCGTAAATAATGAACTCCGCACCTGCACCAGCCGCCAGGTGGGCAATGCCAGTGGTATTAAACTCAAAGACCATGGTGCCAATGGAAATACCTCCTTGCAACAGGGCCTCTTTAACCGGGTTATGTCTCATATTTCGCTCTCCGTTATTTGATAATATTGTGTCTCTGGTCTGAAGGGACAGTATAGCCTAATCGGCCAACTGACGCAGTCGGCGCTGAAATCGGGGATGGTCGATCGCCTGACGGTTAACTACGTTTTCTGGTATTCGACCATAGGCTACATCAACGATGCTCTGGCAAGCACTTCGGCCGTTGCCCAGAAAACACTCGTCGGTCCAACAGATGGCGTGCGGCGTAACGATCACATTCTCCATCGACAGCAGCGGATTAGTCGGGTCTACCGGTTCTTGTTCGAAGACATCCAGGCCCGCACCTCGTATTTTTCCTTGTTGCAACACCTGGATTAAGGCCTGCTCGTCGACGATAGGCCCACGAGCGGTGTTAATCAGGTAGGCGGTATCTTTCATCAAGGCTAAACGTTCAGCATTGATCAGATGGTGCGTTTCTTCGGTTAAAGCACAGCTAATACTGACAAAGTCAGACTGGCGCAGCAGTGTTTCCAGATCGACCAATTCAGCACCGACTGCGCTGGCCTGCTCCGGTGAGGTGAAGGGATCAGAAGCTAGCAGACGCATATCAAACGGCTGGGCCAAAGTTAGGATCTCTCGACCGATATTGCCCAGGCCAATAACACCGAGGGTTTTTCCAGTCACTCCTGAGCCCATGTAGTCGAGTTTGTCCAGCCAACGGCCATCACGGACAAGTCGATCCTTGATCAGCAGTTTGTGGCTGAGTGCCAGCACATAGGTCATGATAGAGACGGCTACCGGCCGTCGCACACCATCGGGTGTGATGGTTAGAATTACGCCCTGCTCGGTGCAAGCGGGCACGTCGACGTTATCGTATCCGACGCCAAATCGGGCCACAATCATCAGTTGTTCAGCACCGGTCAGCGTTTGTGATTCCACGCGTGTTCCTAACACTAGCAGGCCATCGAAGCCAGCGATGTTATCCGGGCTCAATATAGATTGGCGATGAGGCAGAAACTCCCAATTGATGCCCTCTGCGCTCTCGAGTACATCTAAACCGATATCGCCGAACCCAATTGATCCATCTGGGTTCAGGAAGTCTCGAGTCAACCCAACCCGAAATGTTTGATACATTTTTCTCTCCTATCAGATCCGCAACTTTAGTCCATAGCTAAAGGGTCAGGATCCCTCCTTCGACTAACATCGGTGCCCCTGTCATATATTTGGACTCATCTGACGCCAGGTAGACGGCGGCCCAAGCGATATCCTCCGGTTCACCGATACCGAGCGGATGCATATCCCGAATCTCTTCTTTGACCGCTTCTGGATCGTCTTGTTGGGCTAAAAACTCAGTCAGAAGTTCGGTATTGATAGTACCGGGACAGAGACTGTTAACCCGAATCTTTTCTGGTGCGTAGCGAACGGCCATACTACGTGTCAAATGGACCACCGCAGCCTTGGAGGAGGTATAGGCCGGATGCATAGGAAAACCGACGAAGGCCGACTCGCTACCCATATTGATAATAGATCCACCTCCTGCTTGCCGCATCACCGGAATTACTGCTCGAGAGACCAGGTAGATGCTCTTGACATTGACTTCGTACTGACGATCCCAGTCTTCTGGAGTAATCTGCTCAATTTCACCCACCACAGCAATTCCGGCATTGTTGAACAGTACACTCGGATAGCCAAATTTAGAAACCGTCTGGTCGACCGCCTGTTGGATCTGCTGATCTTTGGTGACATCGCAAGGGCAGAATACGGCTTTTCCGCCAACTGATTGAATACAATCTACAACGTCGGTTCCACGTTCCTGGTTGATATCCCAAACCGCTACTGCCGCTCCTTCTTGGGCAAATAACTCGGCACTTCTGGCACCGATTCCACGTGCTGCTCCAGTAATAATTGCCACTTTATTCCGTAACCGATCCGCCATCTCGAAGTTCCTCTTTCTATATAAAAGTTCTATTTCTGCAGTTAACTGATATGAACATAGACGCATACTAGCACGAATAGAAGTTAGACTCAAGGTCAATCTGCTGCGACCCGGTCCGAGCTAACTTTGATTGCGCTAGCCTGAACTAATTGGCTATAATGTGAAAATGAGGTCGGTTGCCATCCTGTTACTTCTACTTTTGCCGATCCCGGTACGGGCTGTCTCAATAAATCGTAAAACTATCGGCAAAATTGGCTTCGCCCTAGTTTTGACTGGTGTTGCTATTGGTATCAAATACCTGCATCATCGAGATCGCGTCGACTTACAACAGAAGCGGCAAGCACTGATGTTGTCGATAGCTAGAGAGGGTATAGAAAAGAAAGTAGCACGGTTTAATCGGGGCTTCGATCACTGGTGTATTGAATATTATGGTCCTACCCGAATTCAACTGCGTGATGGTGTTCTCCAAACGACACGGAGAGAGAAATTAACGGACGGTTTATCGCCATAATCGATTCTATTTGTAGATCGATTTAGAAGGTATCCACTATGTATGTAACTGGATTGCTATCAGGATTAACCCGGATTCAGCAAGCTAAATCGCTGAGGGTTTCCTCATGGGATATGACGGGTAGGAACAACGACGCCTGGAATATAGGAGCGGGCGAAACCCGTGTTCTAGCCAAACTAGAAGGGCCTGGCTGTATTAACCACATTTGGATGACACAGCCAAACGGCTATCGTTCGGTGCTATTGCAGATTTACTGGGACGATGAACCACATCCGAGCGTGGTTTGTCCCCTCGGTGATTTTTTTGGACTGGGGAACGAAATTGTCAACTCCTACGACTCATTGCTGTTTTCAGCCTCTACGGCCCGGAATAACGAGTTTAACCAGGGATGCGCACTCAACAGCTATGTACAGATGCCCTTTAATAAGTCGGCGCGTATTGAGTTGGTTAATCAAGGAACGGAGAGCCATCGCCAATATTTTTACATCGATTATGAGTTGTACGACCAACCGCTCGACGACGATGTCGCTTACTTCCACGCGCAGTTTCACCGCCGAAATCCATTTGGTGGGTGGGGACATGAAATCCGTGTCAATACCCCGGAAGCCAATATCGCTAATCTGGAACGTGAGGCCTGGGAGAATAATTACCTAATTCTCGATGCTGCTGGATGTGGTCACTACATTGGCTGCAATATTTCAGTGACCAATTTTCAGGGCACCTGGTGGGGTGAAGGCGACGATATGATCTGGGTTGATGGCTACAAATGGCCACCTGACCTGCACGGCACCGGGTCTGAAGATTATCTCAACCAGGCTTGGGGAATGCAACCTAACGCTTTTGCCCATAATGGATCTTCAATTTTTGAACATCATACTGAGGGCTACCAAACCAGCTATGTATATCATCTGGAAAACCCGGTCCGATTCGAGAAAGAGATTCGGGTAACGATGGAGCATGGGCATGGGAATCATCTGCGAAACGAAATGTCGTCTACTGCGTACTGGTACCAACTCGAACCACACAGTCTTTTCGACGTACCGCCAGTTGAACAGAGACGCCCCGTGCTGAAAGATGAAGACGGCGAATGGGTCCTCGATTTGTCAACACAAACTTCCCCCAAAGATCTCCTACTGAACGAAGAAATGAAACAGATGAAGAAACAGTGGGTAGAAAAAACATAATCTTTCTCTACTTCGCTTTCAACGATCTAGCTCCCAATTAAGTTGGGGGTATACTTTATGGATAATACCTTGGAAGAAAAAGAAAATTGCCAAGACCTAAACGACCATCCGCCAAACGATACGGCCTCTGTATCCTCATCGACTGAAAGCGAAGAAAAAGCTGAATCAGAAGAGGCTCCAATCCCCGGACAACTTCAACTCGAAGATGGTGCCGACCTTGACGAGCAGCCAGAAGGCGAAGTTGGTGGTCAAGCGATGGAGTTGGCTGAAAATAGTAAACCGGACGAGCAAGAAGAGCCTTCAGGCTCCGTCTGCTTTGGTGTAATCAATCGGTTATTCGACTTTGTCGAACGGTTTGAAGAGGCTGAACAGCACAATGTGGAAAATACATCTGCCAGTGCCTGCGATGTTTCTGGTGGCCAAGAAAAACCCGCCATCTTGGAACACCCAATGTCGACCGGTGAGTCGAAACTGACATACACCCTGCAATTGCCTGAAATTGCTGAAGTAGATGATGAAACTAAGAAAAAATCAGACGACCATGGCTCATCGACCGATAGGAACAATGTTTTAAAGGGCTTACCGGATCTGCTTCTGTTGCATTTTTGGACTGGACTGAGAGACGGTATCGACTTTGAAACCGAAGAGACAAAACCAGACGGCGCTAAGTTTGCTATTGAGGTCTCAACCCCACAAAATCCGGCTCTGCCAATACCAGAGAGACGGTTCGAGCACTTTTCCGATACTTGCACTTGGCAAGAAAACCAGGTTGACCTGACCGACCTGGCCGGTCAAGAGGTACAGATTAGCTTTATTACTCATTGCGGCGAGAACGGTAATACCAATTACGATTGGGCTTTATGGGGAGATCCCAATCTGCTGCGATTAAAACAGACCAAGGCACCGGAAGATCTGATGGCAGGTTTAGCAATCGGGGTTTCGTCCCGTGAAGATACTCCTGTTGTCCGAACATTTTCCTGGGATCAATTTCAAAAGGTAAAAGTTGCTGTTGCGGATACCGAGCAACAACTAGCAACGATATTGAATGCACCAGTCGAAGAAATGGTGTTGTATGTTGAACAACCGAAAATCGTAATTAAACGGACTTCGACCCCGGATGCTTTGGTTTGCGCTAAGCAAGACTTTAAGTACCAATGTATCGTCGAAAATCGGGGACGCGTACCTGTTCGGCCACAAAATAGATCCAGCGTTGCGATTAGTAAGTTAAAACTCAGACGCGGCAAAGGCACACAAGGTATTAGAGCTTTAGCCCCCGGTGAAGAACATACGCTATCTTGGAATATCCGGGGGTTTGGAAGACCTACTAGGGCCAATGTCGAGTTTTCCTTGCGTTATCGAACGACGGAAAAATTACACCGCGAGATTGTCGAATCACAAGTACAAGTTCAAGAAGCTATGCCTCGTCTGTCACTACAGGCGGCAACGGAACTTCGTACCTACCAGGTGGAGCAACACGTAGTTACAGAGAATCAGAATTTGCGAGCCATCTTTGTGCATGGTAGTAAAGGATTCGAGTACGCGGTCTTTTATGTAACTAAGAACGGAACTTATTATCAGGTAGCGGCCAGTCGCTCGATTTCCGAAATTCGCTACCGTTCCCCAAACAGCGGTGAAACAGAACGATTGTCAATTATGCCCAGTACTTTTGTTCTTTCCGGCAATAGTCTTGGAGATTCATCGGTTATCTTTTCTGATGAAGTAGAGGATACAGAGGGGGCAACTTGGAATTTTGAAGGTCGATTTATCTTGTCAGCAGAAGGAACTCGAATCCAAACGGCCTACCAGCTTAGCTGTAGTCAGGATAAACAACTATTGCATTTTCAAGGTATAACGCTTCATGTAGGTGAAAAAAACTTTGGATCGGCTAAATCGTCTGCACTATTTCCAGGTCTCGAGTTCCTGAAAGGAGACGAAGTCTCATCCAGTACCCGGGATTGCGCACCACCAATTAATAACCGACTCGCCCCTCATCCCCATAAAATCACCATTCCGTTGATGGCAATCGAATACAAAAACACACTGGTAGGACTAATCTGGAATGGTCTGCAAGGATGGGATGGCCAAAACCAACATCCTGGAGCTGTTTTCTCCTCCCCTAACCGACATGAGCGTCAGGATAATCACCTGATGGGACTGTTCGTACCAACTGCGGTTAGTTGGATGCCGGAAAACAGTCTTGAGGCGACGACCCCCTACCCATTAAGTTCACAGAATTATCTCTCATTAAGAGCAGAAATTGTGTTAGATGGTCAGGCTACTCTGCTCGATATTATTGATCACTGGATTGATGCCTTCGGCAAACCGAGTATCCAAAGACCGCCACGGGAAGATCTAGAAGAATTAGCCTTATCACGTCACGCCTTCTTGGAAACCGTATGGGATGAGGAGAAACGGCGATCTCGGCATTGCGTCGGCTGGCCTTCTATCAATGCACCAGGCTTTGCCACTTTACTCTGGTTCGACTATCTGGTAACTCAAAATCAGTCGGCGAAAGCACACGCGCTGGAAATCGCTAAAAATACAATCGAGGCGGATGGTGATCGTGGGCTGGTCTCCGAGGCAGGATGCCACATCTTAAAATGGGAACTACCTTTTTATTACGGTAGACTTATGCCATCGATAGATCGACTCAAAGCGCAGATCCAAGACTCGATGGCACGTCAGTCGGAGGATGGCAGTTGGGGATTTCATCCGACCACCGACCGGACACGAACACTGGGTCAAGAGGGCGAAACTGTTGTTGGAACAGAGGCTCTCAATACGTACAAGTTGTTGAAATATGCCCGGATCACCAATGACCAGCAGGCACTAGATGCAGGTTTAAATGCGCTCGCTTTCATGGAACAGTTCATTGTACCGCGTGGGGCACAAGGTTGGGAATGCCCTATCCAGGAACCGGACATTCTGGCTGCAGCTTATGCCGTTGGGGCAAGTGTTGAGGCTTATCTCATCACACAAGAAGAGGCGTTTCTGGAACAGGCTAGTTACTGGGCCAAAACAGGTCTACCGTTCCTCTATTTTTGGTATTTACCAGACCGCCCGGCCATGCAATTCGCTTCGATTCCCGTTTTCGGAACCACCTTCCACACCCACTCCTGGTTCGGTGTTCCCGTACAGTGGTGTGGACTGGTTTACGCCTACTTCCTCCAGCACCTGGCGCCACATACCGATCCCTTCTGGCAGCAGATCGCTGAAGGGATTCTAGCTAGTGCGATGCGTCAACAGTGGACGGAGGGGGAGTTGAAAGGGACCTATCCAGACGGCTTTTACAACTATTGCTCCGACCGGCGCGGGCCACACCTGAATCCAGAAGATATCCTGGTCAATATGTTTGCCTTGAGGGATCTGGATCCAGATATTTCGACCGGCGTGATCCACTACCGTGACCTGCGGTTACACGTCAGCAGCGGAGCACGGGTAGAGGAGATTTCCACCACCGAAAACGAAGACCTCCACTTCCGATTGCGGTATGTGCAATTTGAAACCAGTTATAGCCTGATTGCAGGTCTACCATCCCCACCTCACTCCCTTCGCGTCCGGGATGGAGAACCAATTCCAGCGGTTACAGATTTAGATATGCTGGACAGTGAACAATCCGGCTGGATTTATCGGCAAGCAGATCGCCTACTTTTCGTCCGCTGCTACCATTCAGCAGGTACAGTTGATTTCGAATTATCCCCCGACCTGTCAGCTTTCCCTGATCCTGCTTTGTCGGTACCACTGCCAGAACAGGAATCTGAACAGGAATCTATTGAAGGAGAAATCCGTTCAGAAGAAGAGTAGAGCGCAGCCTCAACCAACAATGCCCAGTAAGCCGTTGGCGATTGGGCATTGAAATGGTCGCTTAGTCAGTGATGACCCCGTCGGCTCGCATTCGACCAATCGTTTTGTCTAGGGCTTCGGCGGTCAGAGCTATATCTTCCTCTGTGTGAGCAGTGCTTGTCATGCCTCCGCCCGGTGTCATATCCACTCCATGGAGACGAAGTCCGGCCTGTAAATGCGTCTCTAATTCAGGCGAACTTGCCCCTTTCAACTGACGATAATCCCAATCGTAGGGATCGAATTTGGAGATGCCGTCAGTTGATGTGGCGCGAATGTCCGCTCTGCCGTGTCCCAATAGAAATCGAAGGGCCGAGAACTCCCCGTAAAAGACCCAATCTAAACCGTGCTGATCGACCACCGAATTGAGTGCCTGACGCAGTTGTGCCGCCATCCGATTGGCATGGCTCTGCGGTTGACCTGTTTGTGCCACCTTTAGCATTTCGATCCCTGCGCAAGCGGAAAGCGGATTGGCATTGAACGTTCCCTGATGAGGCATACGCTGAGG
>Ga0208128_1000481_pt1 | contig 16174 bp, 13 predicted proteins | sample ETNtaG_35_FD_185758 | JGI IMG/M metagenome (GOLD analysis project Ga0208128, IMG submission 185758) | Marine microbial and viral communities from oxygen minimum zone, Eastern Pacific Ocean - ETNP201306PF51B (SPAdes) (version 2) | ecosystem: Environmental > Aquatic > Marine > Oceanic ... | reverse complement strand
TCCACGGTAGCGGCCTCCAGTTGAGCACCAGCCAGAGGGTAGAGCAAACAACAGCAGTTATGGCAATGATGAGCCAACTAGCCCAGAAGCGTATTTTGGTCAAAGCCAGAGTGGGATCTAATATTTCAGCAGCCAACAAAAAGTGTAAAAAAAGAGCATTAAAAGTGAGGGTTAGAGCTAAACACAGGCTGAGTACAGCCAGTGGCGGTGCCACGGCCAGGTGTCGTCGCCGCCAGCAGAAAAGGGCCAGAGCCAGCGTGGGCAGGGATAAAAAGGCTGATAGGTAAGCTGGTAACGTCATAGATAAAGCATCTCTAGCCGGTTGAGGCTGACAGATTAGGGCTGAGGTCACCGAAAACCGCAAAAAGAATTTTACTGAATAGGCGAAACCATTTGATAATTGGACGGAAATATCTGCTGACCGTATCATATAACAATTAATATGGAATTGCAATGATTTTCGTGAACATTTAACATCTGGGCGGAAAGTAGGTGGAGGGATGAAGTGAGAATAGTGAGTTTTGCATCTACAATTCTAACCACATTTACCGATGATACGGATAATTTTAAAGATTCCAAAGGTCGTATCTGGCACGGCGGTCAACAAAAGGATAAAGCTTGGGGGGTTGGATTAAGAAAGAACCCAAAACTGCTGAAGTCAAAGCTCTGATCGACGCAGCTAAAGTTAAAGCGGATAAAGCCGGTTATGATCATGCCATCTTCCATCCAGTCAGTTGGGCTCAATTCCCCGACACTGTTAAAATGGCTCTTAAAACCGGAAACGGCGTCTTCGATGTCACCTAATCTGGTGGGCGAGAATTGGTCCCCAACAACCGTGGGTTTGACATCTTTATCGAAGGCAAAAATGTCCAGCCGTTGTACGTCACCTCGGGTGAAAGACGAGATCGACATCAAGATCTACAAGAATGTATCGGTAACAGATGCTGCCTTGGATTTCAATTTTGTCGGTAATAATTAAAGACAGGCAAAGGTGATCTCAACTCTATGTTCAGTGACATCGAAGTTATTCCGGTCGGGAAAGGAGCAGCGGTCAATCCTAAATCTAAACTAGCGACTGCTTGGAGTACTATCAAAGAGTAACAATAGACTGATTCTAACACTAAAGTCCTAGAAGCAGTCAAATTTCGGTGTGGTCGTTTTTTTATGCTGATGCTTTTAAGTAACAAATTGGTACCTTTTTGCCTGTTGAACAGACAAAAAGATCAGCGGAAATTTAAGACTGCATCTTGTTCCGGCTACGACGTAAAACAAGCTTGAGCTGACTTGTATGTTTCGCTAACATTATCGCCAGAGATCAGAGGCACTACCAGTACCTACACCAAAGTCATAGAAATAAATAGCAATACGTTCTATGATTACATACCTCTCGCCCTGAATCCACACCACAGCGAACAGGCATTTTGCCCGACAGTGGCGACTATAATGCCTGTTCGATCTGTTGTCTACCTGACGCCTTCCCACTAGAACCTTAGGTTTGCGGCCCTTCATGGGACTGGTTCGAGTGGCATGTAAGTTGCGCACTTGTTGGGCGCAGTTTCAAGGTGCAATTTGTAAGATATGGTGATATTAATTTCCAACACCGTCGAAACGATCCACAAGATTTTATATTGGTATTAGAATGAGGAAAGCGAAAAATGAATAAAGGGTATTCTCAAGGCGAAGGCGGCAAACAGCAGAAAATCCAATGGGTGAAATAAAAAAGAGCGTGTGGCGTGTCGGTTTCGGCCAACTAAGTTTGAAGTTGGAGTTTCATGATTCAAGGGTTACGAGCAACGCAGGCCTGCTGACCTAGCGGAGAAAATAGGCAGCAGACATTGACGGCTTGGCTACCTCAGTTTGCGTCCAGTCGCTGGGCTGGCGATGAAGATACGAACGAGGCCAAACGGCTATGTGGGGATTCCACTATGCGACAGGTTTTTGGTGGAAGAGCAAAGTGGCACCAAATAGATTATTAATATTTACACATTCACTTCGCTACGGAGGAACAAGCAATGAAAATTCACACGACCGGACGAGACTTTGAGATCACTGATGATATTCAAATTTACATTGAAAAGAGAGCTAGAAAATTAGAAAAGTTAGCAACTAGGCCCACCGACTTAAACGTGACGATTAAGCACGAAAAGAACCGTTATGCTGCAGCACTTAACTTCAGTACCCAAAAGAAGGATTTTTATGTTCATGTCACCGATTACCATCCTACTGAGGTCCTGAATCAAGCAATGGAAAAACTTGAAGCTCAGCTCCGTCACCACAAAGGACGGTCGCATAATCAGCGATCTCGGCAGCCGCAGTGGGAAGCTGGCGAGCAGTTAAATTAGTCAGATGATACTCCTGTCCAAGTAACCCACACATTTTTAGAACAACACGACGGGATCAGTTGCGGTAAAGGGGTTCATTTCTGAGGTTTCGTTGATCTACCCAGAATTTCCCTCATAGTACTATTGACTAAAGCCGAATGGGAATATGTAGCCAGAGGCGTGATGTTTGAGAGTATTGTACGGATTGGTACGGAGTCGATTATTATAGTGTTTCGTCGGCAAAGAACCCTACAGAGACTGGGCACCGGCACATACCGGACGTTGCGTGGTAGCGATGGCAGGATGCGGCTAATGATTTTTGTATGGCTAGCCGGCTCTGTAGCGACCCCGCATGTGCGGACGACTACTTTGGATCCGGTTGCATGTCAGAATTGGGTTAGTTATCCCTGAGCTATGCGGAGCGGATATTTTTGACTCGTCTTGGCCCCTCTTGTCAAGGAGCCCCCTTAGGTGAAAAGGAAAGTTGCTTCGAATTTGATCTATCGTGTGATACCGGTTAATCGGCACAGGTCGCCGATGCCAGCGATCTTAGGATTGATATTGATGGCTGTTTCTACCATCCGCCGTGCATCTTGGGGTAGGTTGTGGTCGAGGTAGTATTCGGCCAGCTTTTTGTAAATCCAGCCTAGATTTCGTTTAGAGAGTTTTAGCGTCTGAATCTTTTCTAAGTAGACGGGAATATCCTCTAGATTTTGCGGATTCATCAAGGCTTCAAAGTATATCTTAGACAATCGCTCATTGATCTCATCGATAAAGTGAAAGAAAAAGGGGTTTTTCTTTTCATCATCGATCAACTTTTGGTAAAGTTCGATCGCGTTAGCGTATAGGCCTTCAGCTTGGTAGGCTTCCGCTAGTAGAAATTCACAATCACGGCTATCGGCATATTCAAGGAATTTGTCAATTGAAAAATCACGGTCCTGAGATCGTAACTCCTCATAAATGCGGATTCCTTCGTTGATATTGTGATTCAGCAGTTCTTGGAACATCAGTTCGCACTTTTTCCGACGAACTGGGGTGTGACGTAAGCGCTCTAAGTACGGATTATGCTCCGCTTTCGGTTGCTCAAGCGTGAGGTCGTAGAGCATTCGCCGTTGCTCGTCGCTCAAAACCTGATAGGCTGTGGTAATCCGACGAAACATCTGTTCGGCAGCCTCTTCTTGCCCCGGGTTTTTATCTGGATGATAGCGCTTTGCTAGTGTACGAAATGCCTGTTTTACATCCTCAACACTTGCGCCTTGCTCGATTTTTAAGGTTTGATAGTGATCTGCGGCTTGCCCCATGGTCGATACTTTATATCTTCCCTTAACATTTAAATCCACTATAAATGTCACACAATTATTGGCTGTTTGTCAAGTCTGATTTTGACAAATTGACTTGGCTGATTCGATAATTTTCCGTCTCAGATTATTGGGGCGATTAATGCGGAGTTGCCAAGATAAAAATAACACCTATATTATAGAGTTCGATACCAGATATGTGGGATTGTTAGAAGAAGTTGAAAAATCACAACAGGTCTTTAATCTCCCATCCTTCAATTTTAACATTTCTCTCTTTTTGCAAGAGGCCTAATGTCTTCAAAACTTACGCAGTTGAGTGAAAAATCGGTTATAATTGCCCCGTTCATCCAACTCTGTTGCCTCCCTTAGGGAATCAACAGCACTAACTTGACAACTTTGTCCCAACCCACGAGAAAAAAGAGTGCTATGCGATATTCCGCCTTAACCTGCTGCTGTTTACTCCTACTGATAAAGTCTGCTATTGCAGAAGAGGTTGTTATCGTCACCTCATTTCCCAAGGATCTATTTGAAACCTACAAATCTGCTTTTGAATCCAACTACCCGGACACTGAACTGGTTTTTAGGTCTAAGAAAACGTCTGCAGCGGTTACCTACATTCGAGAAACAGCTAAGAGGCCTAACTCCGATATTTTTTGGGCCAGCGCAGTTGATGCCTTCGCTTTGCTAAAAAAAGAGAGGCTTTTAACGCCGTACACACTACCCACTCACTTAGCGGCTCAGATTCCGGACAAAGTCGGTGATTATCCTGTTCACGACCCGGATAGCTACTTTTCCGGTTGCGCACTGAGTGGCTACGGTATCATGTGGAACAAGGAATACTTAAAGGCTTATAAACTAGATCCACCCAAAGAGTGGAGCGATCTAACAAACTCGATTTATTACAGCCATCTGGCGATGAGTTCTCCATCCCGAAGTGGTACCACTCATTTAACCGTAGAGTCGATCTTGCAAGGATATGGTTGGAAAAAGGGCTGGGCATTATTGCTCCAAATGGCTGGAAACATGAGTGTGATAACCGAACGGAGTTTCGGTGTTCCACAGGGGATTGCTAGTGGTGAGTTTGGAATTGGTGTGGTAGTCGACTTTTTCGGCTTGTCCGCTGTTGCGAATGAACTACCAGTAGCGTTTGTCTATCCCTCTATTACCCCAATGGTGCCAGCCAATATCGCATTGATTAAAGGTGGACCAAATCTAGAAGGTGCAAAAAAGTTCATTAACTTCACGCTGAGCCCAGAGGGCCAAAAACTGCTTTTTTCCCCCCAAGTTAGTCGTTTGCCCGTTATACCCAATCTGTATGATCAAGCCCCGGAAGGGTTTCCTAACCCCTTTAAGATGACTTCGCCAATTCGGTTTGATGTCAATCTGTCTCAACAACGTTACGACGTGATTAACGCCTTGTTCGATTGGTTTGTCACCTTTCGACTCAAAGAGTTGAAGCAGGCCTGGAAAGAAATCTACAAGGCTGAAGTACGTTTAGCGAAAAAGCGCAATCAAGGTCAAGAGATGAAACAACTGCAGCATCAACTTCTACAAGCAAAATCGCTAGTAACCCAATTACCGGCTGAGGAAATTCTGGTCAATAGCCTCGACTTTAATCAGAACTGGTCAGAGGTTTCCAGCCAATATGAACAGCAGTGGGACCAGCTAGCCAAAGCCAATTATAATCAGGCCAGAAAAATAGCCAGGTCGATCAAGTAACTCGTAATTATTCCGCTTAATTTGTATTTCCAGGCTAAGCGTCAGTTGCGGACTGCTTTAAGTCTCCATATCTTCACCAAATGAAAGTCGAGCTTTGATAAAAAAGACAAAGAAAACCCATAAATTTATTCGTGATGAGTTATCAGTAGATCGAGAGTGTTAAAGAAGCCTGTTAATAACCCTTCCTCTTGTCAATTTGGCTGACCATCGGTTTACCGGACAAAAAGCGTTCTAGGTTTTGGCAAAACAGGTCAACGGTTCGATCTTGACGGATAGGTGATCCTCCAGCCACATGTGGTGTAACAATGACATTCGGCATATCCCAGAGCGGGCTATCAGGAGGTAACGGTTCCTCTGGTGTGACGTCAAGTCCGGCCCCACCGATTAGCCCACCCTCTAACGCGCGGATGAGATCGGGGCCGTTGACAATACGACCGCGTGTCACATTGATCAGTAATGCATGAGACTTCATTTGTCGAAAAGCTGAAAGGTCAAACAGATCCTCCGTTTCTTTAGTCAGCGGTGCACAGATGGAAACAATATCAGATTCCGCCAGTAAATCGTAGAAGCCTTCCATTTTCCTAACAGATTTGACAAATGATGGGGGGGCCACAGTTTCAGGGTCAACGGCAATTACCTCCATCTCAAAGCCGCTGGCGCGTCTGGCAACTTCCAATCCAGTTCCGCCCATTCCAACGATGCCGAGGGTTCGACCACTCAATTCCCAGGTGGCATGGCGAATCGACATTCGGTTGTCCCAAGTCCGTTCACGGACAGCGCGCCCGATTCCTCGTAACAATCCCAGAAGCAGTGCCCAAGTTTGGTCGGCTAAATGAGTGCCAACAAACCCTTTGGCACTGGTTAAGATAACCTGGCTTTCGACGAATTCAGGGAATAGAACACCATCCACGCCTGAACCTAGTACCTGTACCCATTTCAGTTTCGAGCAAGTGTCGAAAAGTGTTTTGTTAAAGCCACCAAAGATCACATCCGAGTCGGAGGCATCTAACAGTAATTCCGCTTGTCCTTGTGGTTGAGTGACGTGAATCTGATCTGATACTGACTCAATACGTTGGCGTTGATTCGGTGTCAGATCCGTATTTATCAAAATCTTCATCGCTTAACTCCGTTTCATTACGGTGAAATTTTGGTGATTATAGCAGGGAAGAGCGGATCTATCAATTTTTTGATTGGAAAAAGTATTGACTATGACCTTGAAGTCACGATACTCGGTTATTAAAAAAGGATTGTAATGAAACGAGACTTATTCGTCGGACAGATCCAAGATACAGTTAATTGAAACAGATCTTGAACAATTTTTTGGCAGATGGTATGCTGAAGGTCGTCGCCGATAGTTCATGGTTGTCCGGAGCCGATTTTCTTAGCTTAAATCGCCCAACACAACCGGGACATCGCAATCGGGGAGAGTAGGTGAGGATATGAAAATTGGTATTGTTGGCTTACCTTTTGTTGGGAAGACGACAATCTTTAATGCTCTGACAGGAGCAGAAGCCGAAACCGGCACTTATGCCGGGGGGCAAAAATCTAACATCAGTTCGGTTCAGGTTCCAGATCCACGCCTTGACGCACTGGCCGAGATTTTCCAGCCAGAGAGAGTAATGCCCACCGCTATCGACTATATCGATGTAGCCGGAGTCTCCAAAGGGGACTTGGAACGAGGCGGTTTTGAAGCCGGTTTTATCGCTGAATTACGGGAGGTTGATGCACTGGCGCACGTGGTGCGAGTGTTTGGAGACACGTCAGTGCCCCACATCGATGGGGCAGTCGATCCGGCTCGTGATATTGAAACCTTAGATCTGGAATTAGCTTTTGCCGATCTGCAGATTATCGAGAAACGATTAGAACGGCTAGAGCGAGATTTGCGGGTCAGTAAGGATGCCGATCTGGAATATCAGTTTGAAACACTGAAACAGTGTGAACAGGCTTTACAAGAAGGAATCGCAATTCGAGAACTCGAGCTCTCCAAGGCCGCAGAGAAAGCAATCCGAGGGTATCAATTTCTAACCCGGAAACCGCTGTTGATTATCCTGAATGTGGGTGAGAATCAATCGGAGACGGTGACCGAGATAGAAAGCCAATTTGAGGCTTACACTCAAAAGGGAAATACCGATCTCTTTATCCTGTCGGCACAAATTGAGATGGAGATCGCACAACTCGACCCAGAGGAGGCCGAGATCTTCTTAACCGAGATGGGGTTGCCAGAATCAGCCCTCAACCGATTTATTCAAGCCTCTTACCACTTGTTGGGTCTGATCACTTTTCTAACGGTGGCAGGCTCCAACGAAGTTAGAGCCTGGACTGTTCAAAGTGGAACCACGGCAGTCGAAGCAGCCGGCACTGTCCACACAGATATGGCCCGTGGGTTTATCCGTGCGGAAACTATTTTTTGGCAGGAGTTGGTTGACTTAGGCGGGTTCACACAGGCCAAAGATGCAGGCCGTCTCCGCCTAGAGGGTAAAGACTATATAGTACAAGATGGTGATGTACTGACCATTCGGTTCAACGTCTAAAATTTAACATTCAAAATATATCTACAATTCTTAGAAAAAAATAGCGGATGCTAAAAACAGGTTTTGTTACAGATTCACGTTATCTGGATCACGATACGGGTCAAGGTCATCCCGAGCGAGCAGATCGACTGCGTGCGTGTCTGACTACACTGGAACCGGCCGATTTGGAACTGATTCCGATTCGACCACAACTGGCAACCACCGAACAGTTGTGCTATGCTCACACGACCGGGCATATTGACCGTGTTCGGCAACATTGTCAACAGCAAATCCCTTTGGAGTATGATACAACGGTTGTTCAGTCCTCTTATGAAGTTGCCCTTTTGGCAACAGGAGCCGTAATTGCCGTAGCAGAGGCGGTTATTAGCAGCCAAATCGACAATGGATTTGCTCTGGTTCGGCCACCGGGGCACCACGCTACTCCTGACCGTGCCATGGGGTTTTGCTTGTTCAACAACGTAGCAATTGCGGCCCGGCATCTACAGCGGGTACATGGACTAGAGCGTATTGCCATTATCGACTGGGACGTCCATCACGGCAATGGCACGCAAGATATTTTCTACGCCGACCCATCCGTATTATTCTTCTCGATCCACCAGTCACCGCTCTATCCGGGAACGGGGTTGGCCAAAGAGTCAGGCACCGGTGAGGGGGCGGGTACAACCTTGAACTGTCCAATGCCGCCCTATAGCGGTGTGGCCGATTACGTCCAGCGATTTCGAGAACAGCTACAACCGAGGGTGGTTGAGTTCAAGCCGGATTGTATCTTTATTTCGGCCGGTTTCGATGCTCACCAACGCGACCCACTATCGCAGATGAACATGACGTCAGCGGGGTTCGCCGACTTGACGGAGATCGTTCAGGAAATGGCAGATACGGTCTGCCAGGGGCGAATTGTTTCGCTCTTGGAAGGGGGTTATGATCTGGAGGGGCTTTCGACTTCAGTGCTTGCGCATCTTACCCGCTTGTCAGATTCGGACGACCAGATCTGAAACGCCCTGTTGGAACCAGTCTCTCAAGATCGTCTCTTCTCGGCAGACCCGTTTGGGAACTGAAGCCGTGGATCGACTGAGGTCAATCTCGGCTGAAACCAGTCGGGTCTCGAAGTATCCGGCCTCGTCGATCACGTTGCCGTCGGGAGCAACGATTTTTGAATTGCCGTGCGAGGAACCTGAATCGGCTAAATTCTGTGGGTTACCGGGGGTATTGGCCATCAGCAGATAGATGCCGTTTTCAGTAGCCCGAGAGATCGGCATAGCCCGATAAGCCGACAGTTTGTGTTCCGACAACAAGTTGGATTCGCAAGAGCAGAAAATGCAGATTTGGGCTCCCATCGCAGCCGGTAGTCTAACCAACTCCGGGTAGCGAACATCGTGGCAGATAATAAAACAACAGGCTGCACCTGCTAAATCGACAACCGGTAGTTTCTCTCGCGAGTGCTGGCACCACCTTTCACCTGCCAGGAAGGTCTTAGCATAACGATGCCGCAGACTACCGTCCTGGTCAAAAATTGCCAGGTCGTTGTACCAGGTTCCGTTTTCAAAACTGGCAGATCCAATTACAACGGCCATCCTGTGCCTCTGGCATAAGTTGCCGATCTCGGCCTCCACGGTCTCGAAAACTGAGGGTTGCATCTGCTCCCAATAGTCTTGACGGCAGCAATAACCAAAAAGGCATCCCTCCGGGAAAGCTAAGATCTGTACACCCTGTTGAGCCGCCGTCTCGATACCAGCAACGACCTGTTCCAAGTTTTGTTCCACCTGTTCACTCGTCAGCAATTGATAGGCCGCAATTTTCATTTTTCCCTCCGAATGTCAGTAGTCGACCTGCTCTCAATTAGAGTAACTCAACTAGAGTAAGTAGTCTGTAATTTGCTTAATCTGCTGGTCCCGACTGGCATCGATAGCACCAAAAACCATGGCTAAACTTTTCAAATTGTCTTGGCCTGAACTCTCCGGCATACGATTTTCTTCAATTGCGTCTAGAAACTCATGGAAGGCTACCAACTGTCCATCCTGTGGGCCGGTTACCTCCATCACCGGTTCTTGGGGAGCCTGACGATCGCTATGGTTGGCCCCTTTCCGTGCGATGTAGAGTTCAGGATAGGTCATAGTCAAGGTACCGGTTTCACCCACGGCTCGGATTTCACCGTACCAATCGGTCATATCTCCGGAGGAGATCGCATCCGCGTGGTAGGTAACCGGCCATCCGTTAGCCATCACAAAATGGGCTAATCCGGTGATATCACCAGCGAAACTGCTATAAGGGGTATTCCAACTGGTGGACCAGACCTGTACCGGATCACAGCCTAGCAAAGCCCGCAGCAAATCGAAGTGGTGGATACTCATCTCGATGTAGAGCGGATCTTGCATCTGGTGCCGAAATTCTCCCCATGAGTAGTAGGGGGCTCGAAAATAGTGGGTTACGTGGCTGATCCGGCCCAGTTGCCCACTGTTCACGATTTGTCTAAACTGTCTGACCCAGGGGTGAAAACGCGCTTTTTGCGAGATCATAAAAATGCGGTCGGTCTGACTGACACTTTGCAAAATTCGATGAGCCGATTGCACCGTATCCGCAATTGGTTTCTCAGACAAAACGTGTAATCCAGCTGAAAGACCACTTTTGATCACCGACTCGTGGTGAGCTGGCGGAACGATGCAGAGCAAGGCATCTGCTTCGACAGTCATCAGTACCTGTTCTAGATCTGAAAAACAGGCTGATTGTGACAAACCTGTTACCTCTTGTGCCCGTTGCAGATGGTCAGGATTTAGATCCACCAGAGCGACGTGTTGTGCGCGTTGGCTGTCCATAACGGTGGGCAGCCAACTGCCACCGTATCCGCCAACACCGACTTGAATCACCCTTAACATTTGTTTTACCCCTAATCTTGAATCTTTTAACTTTGCGTCCGTTAGCTTTGAGTGACGTATCCGCTTGCCATCTCCCAGTTGTATATAGTCGCCGGGGTGGACTGAAGATGTTGCTCAATCAATCGTCGAGCGTTCACATCCTGTGCCAGAAAAACTAGAAACCCGCCACCACCAGCCCCCGCAATGCCCCAACCGAGGCAGAGGTGGCGAACAGGATCAATCAGTTGATCAATGGTCGCATTTGTAGTCCCATCGTTGAGAACCTTTTTGCCCTCAAAGTATTGTGTCAGCAGTTGACCGAACTGTGCCAGATCACCCGCTTCCAAGGCTTTAGACATGGTGTAAGCGTCCGATCTGAGATGGGTCAATGTCTGCACCAGATTCGACCGTCGAGACAGCCAATCTGCGACCACTAACTCAAGGATGTTCTTAGCTACTCGCTGCTCACCGGTGTAAGCCAGTACCAGTTGTTCGTGCAGGGATTTTTGGGATTGTGAATTTAGCTCAATCGGTTGAACCGAAAAGCGTTGCGGAATTCCAGCCTCGGTAGTCGTTAGCTTGATTCCTCCTACTACACCACCAACCTGATCTTGCCATCCGCCGCCAGAACCGAGGATCTGCTCGACATAAAGAACCTGATTAAATAGCTGTTCTTCTGTCCATTGCACGTCCAATAATTTCCAGGTAGCCATTACCAATCCCGCTGCCAGAATACTGCTGGTGCCGAGCCCAGATCCCATAGGAACATTGCAAGAGGTTATAATTTCGAGTCCCCCAGTCTCAGGTGATTGAAGATAATCCAAAATTTTTCCAGCCAGTAGGGTAGCATGGGGTAGGGCAATGGGATCTCCCAGTTGGGGCGGATGATAGAGTTGAGCGAAATCACCAATTTCGATCTGCTGTTGCTGGTCGATTGAGCGAAAGCGAATAACACGTTCTGATAACCACCTAGCTTGAACTTGAATTGGATAAGTGCCATTTAATAGGAGTCCCATGTTCACCACCGCTCCGCCCCGTTCCAAGCTGTAGGGTGGTGTATCGGTCCAACCTCCCGCCAGGTCGATCCGAACTGGCAATTGGATAGTAACCGACCGGGTAGTTGAATGGGTGTACCCGCTAGTTGCAGACTGGATCACGATACTCTGTTCAACCGATTGACTGACTGCTTGAAAAGCTTGTTCCCATGATTGTGCTTGTATATCTCGATCTCCCATTTTTCCGGCTAAATCAGCGACCACTTTGTATAGTCTGGCGCGTTGTAGTGGACTCTCGATTCGTTCCAGTCCAGTGGTTAAGATCCGGGTGATGGTTTGGTAGCCTTCCGGTGTGAGGATTTGGTTGAGAAAGGGTCGGAAATCTCGATCTTGCTCTAATTCGATCTGTGTCAGGATTTCTTGAGCCAGTATTTTGGCTTGTGTCTGTTGATCTAAAAGAAAGGCTTTTTCCCGGTCACTCTCGGCTATCGCTTCTGCCATCGACATCCGTGGGGTAGCCTCCCAAGCTGAGTCGGGGTTGGTCAACCAATTGGGTGGTTCATCGTCCGCCGTCTGTGCGTCGCTTACCTCTGCCACACCGGTTAGCACTGGGAACAGTCGTGCCGTCCATAAAGACCGGTTCTGGCTGGAGAGGCTATTTCCAGCAGAATCTACCCAAATCAGGTCTGGTGACAACTGGTGTTTAGCTAACCACTGGCCGATTGGTTGACCGAAAATAGTGGCCTCGTCTCCAGCCAGTTTTGGGTTCTCACCGGTCGCATACTCGATTTTAACCCAGCTTGTCGGTTCGTTTTGAAGCGGAACTATGAACTCGACTTCGTTGGCCGAATTGCCGATTAGATCAAAGTATTGGCGAGTGGTGCCAGTATGAAAAAATTGCAGGTTTTCCGGCATCCAAACCCGAAAATCGATCTCCGGATCATCCGCCAGTAGCGGAAGCACCTGACCGTACAGGTCCAGATATTGATCATCAGTTGAGGCTTGGTTGATCCACTTTTGCCAGGCTTCAACCCCACGGTCTTGAAAGATGAGAATCCCGGTATCTACTGCCACCTGCCCTTGATGATTACTGATCTGCTGCAGCGTTTTCGGGTCGGATTTTTGCCAAACTCGCTCAACTGTTCCGCCCTCGAACTGGTAGACGCCGTGTTGTGTCCCCAGAGCTATAGATCCCCAATAACCAATTCCCAGAACATCGAAGGTTTGATTTGGCAACTGTGGTTCTGTCGGTTGACGTATGGGAGTGTCCCCACTTGCGATTACAATACCAGACTCCAGTTGTTGGCCAATTCCATTCAGAACTCGATAGATCGATTCAAAAACAGAGAAGTCTGGAGGTAAAAGGGGAGCGAAAAGTTTCCCCAATAGGCTCTGATGTGGTATACGCTGACAGTCTCCACCAGCGTGCAAGATCAGGGTTTTTTGAGTTGGGTCGATTCCATTGGGAAAGCATCCGGCTAAGGCGTTGATGGTTGCTCCGCCACTGCCGATACGCTTGCCTGCAGGGTCGGCCACGACCTGTGTGCGAGTTCCTAGACCAATAATCTCAGCACGACGCAACCGGTCGAGTTGTAGCTCAAAAACTTGAGCCTGTGCATCGTTAGTGGCCGTCAGAACTAAGTTCTGCCAAATCACTTCATATTCACCTTTTTGAGGTATTTATATAGGTCGCTTTCGGTGGTCAGAAATAATTTGCTGTTGTTACCGATTGTCACGCGGTAGGTCTCTAGCGTTTGTAAAAAGGCGTAGAACTCTGGATCACGATTGTGTGCATCGGCATAGATACGAACCGCTTCCGCATCGGCTTCCCCTTTGATCTGCTCAGCCTGTTTATAGGCATTCGATTGAATTCGCTCCAATTCTTTCTTCATTTGCCCTTTGATATCGGCGGCTTCCCCTGCTCCTTCAGATGTGTATCTAGCCGCAATCTGTTCGCGCTCGGAAATCATTCGCACAAAGACCTTCTGCTGAACTTCCTGAACATAGTTGACCCGTTTGATTTGAACATCGATCAACTCAATCCCAAAATCTTTGGACAATTTTTGGTTGGCTTTTTCCAAAACCATTTGGGTTACCTGTTCCCGTCCAACCTCAATTTCTTCGGTGGGCACAGACGCATTCTGGTCTTCCTCCATCAGTAATTCGGGATTAACACTCAAAATTCGGTTGGAGTTACGAATCACTTCAATCAGCAACTGAGCTGTAATCGAGTCGCGGGTAGCAGAGTCTATAATATCGTCCAATCGGGACTGAGCGTTGTCCTCGTTCCCTTGTGAGCGATAAAAAGCCAAAGCATCGGTAATTTTCCATCGTGCTGCGGTATCAACCCAGACAAAGCGTTTGTCTTTGGTGGTAATCTGGTTAGGTAAGCCGTTCCATTCCAGAATCCGCTTGTTGAAACGAAGAACTGTTTGAATGAATGGCTTCTTGATGTGAAGTCCAGCATCGGTAATCGGTTTCCCTACCGCTCGACCAAACTCGGTAATGACCACCTGCTCATCCTCGCGAACCGTATAAAATGTACTGGTCAAGGTCGGAATTACAACCACGAGAACAATCACCAAAGCGGTTAGTAGTTTCGTCATTCTATTTTCCTCCTCGACCTAGTTGTAGGATGGGGAGTGGGGTATTGGATTTACCATCGATAACATAGACCTCCTCCACGGCGGGCAAGACCTCGGCCATTGTCTCCAGGTACAGTCGCTGGCGGGTGACCTCTTTGGCGCTTTTATATGCGTTGAGGATAGAGATAAAACGATCGGCGTCACCTTGTGCTTGATTGACCCGTTTGAGAGCGTAACCTTCGGCTTCGGTAACCATCTGTTTGGCCAGACCGATAGCTTCTGGAACCGTCGTATTTCTCTCTTCGCGGGCTTCGTTGATCAGTTTCTCTTTCTCTTGTTTGGCTTCATTGACCGAGTTGAAGGCTGGTTTCACCATTTCCGGCGGGTTGACATCCTGCAAGGTAACGCTCTCGACCCGCAGCCCGGTTTTGTAGAGATTAAGTAGATCTTGTAATTTTTGTTCTACTTCGCTTGTAATTTCGCTTCGTCCAACCGTTAGTACCTGGGTTGCAGTTTGATCACCGACCACCAATCGCATCACCGATTCGGATAGGTCTCGAAGTGCTTGTTGCGGATCCCGAATAGCAAACATATATTGTCGAGGATCGAAAATTTTGTATTGGACCACCCATTCAACGTCGGCGATATTCAGATCTCCCGTTAACATCAAAGATTCGCTGGGGTAGTCACGGCTATCATATTGAGTAGTAACAGAGGCTTTTAGGGTTCGGAACCCGAACTCCTCTTTGAAGATCCGCTTGACAGGAACCGGATAGTGTTTTTCAATACCGAAAGGTAACTTGAAATGAAGACCGGGCTCCTCCTGACGGGTATCTTTACCAAAACGTAACACAACCGCTTTGGAGTCTTCAGGCACAGTGTAGACCGATGTTGCCGAACCGTAAAGTATCAAGACAGCGATAACGACCCAGATGAGGTGCTTAACTGAAAACTGATTCAAATCTGGTTGGAGTGTATCCAAAATTTCGGTTGGGTTAAAATCCTTCATGATTCTATTTCACCTACCATAAGAGTATCAGCAGATAGATTACATTAGCAGGGAGGCAATGTCAAACCAGACATTAGGTACGAGCCTCATTTATTTCAAAGTACTGCTATAAAAGCCGGTGTTGCAAACTAAAGCTATGTCGGGTATCCTTTGAAAGAAGTTGGCAAGAAATCAGATAATCCGGTTGATAGACATGAAAACGGTTCTAATTTTGCGTCATGCTAAGTCGAGTTGGAATGATCCACTATTGTCGGATCACGATCGCCCACTCAATAAACGAGGCAAGCGAGATGCTCCCTACATTGGTGAGTTCCTAAAACACCAGCAATTGGTGCCGGATCTAATTCTTAGCTCGACGGCCAAACGCGCCAGAAAAACGGCTCAGGCCGTAGCTAAAGCGAGTGGATACGACGGCGAGGTCGAGATGATAACCTCATTTTATCATGCCGAGCCGGAAACCTATATTTCGCGACTAGCAGATCTACCAGATACCTATCAGCGAGTCATGGTAGTTGGGCATAATCCAACATTGGAAATGCTGGTTACACAACTAACGAATTGCTTTGAAACTATGCCAACAGCTGCAGTGGCCTATGTTCAACTGCCGATAGAAAACTGGCGGAAACTTGCAGATTCGACAGCCGCAGGATCAATGCAAGGTCAACTACTTCAATTGTGGCGACCCAAAGAGTTAGTCTTAGATCAATCAACAAGCGTATGTTAACAGGCTGAGGAGGATTCGGAGCGTTGGCCTCATCTGCAAATGCAAATGCAAATGTTTAGTTCAGGTCTCTAATCAAAAATTCTGTTCTAGTAGGAAACGGATTAACAAATGGTAGACACCAGCAGAGAAGAGCATCGGATGAT
>Ga0208128_1000478_pt1 | contig 16266 bp, 7 predicted proteins | sample ETNtaG_35_FD_185758 | JGI IMG/M metagenome (GOLD analysis project Ga0208128, IMG submission 185758) | Marine microbial and viral communities from oxygen minimum zone, Eastern Pacific Ocean - ETNP201306PF51B (SPAdes) (version 2) | ecosystem: Environmental > Aquatic > Marine > Oceanic ... | reverse complement strand
CCGGCCCGTTCACCCCGGGCGGAGAATTCCCAGTGCCCTCCTGCCGGACCCGCAGCTGAAAATCGAGCAGCGGTGAGTTCCAGTGTGGAGATCGCCGGAAGGCGTCGCTCTGACCCGGATCCGAGAGCACGACCGTGCTCCAGAAGCAACTTCACAAGTCAACCCCGGTGGCCACGGAGGCTGGAGCAGTATAGTAACCACTCGGAACGTAGAGATCGAGGCGCCCGTCATTGTTAAAATCGGCAAACTGACCTCCGAAGGCCCATCCCACCTTCGTTTCCGGGGCCCCAGCCTCGGCAATCTGCCGGAAGGTTCCCCCGTCGTTGCGGTAGAGGAAGTTGCCCCGCGCAGCCACCGTGATGCGAGGATCGACTTTTCCGACCTTGGCGATGATCCGGTTTCCCGCCTTGGAATACATGTTGGAGATGAAGAGATCGAGATCTCCGTCATTGTCGTAGTCCCCCGCCGAGGCTCCCATTCCGAAGGCCATCTCTCCCTCGGGAAAGAACTGCCGGTAGGCGTTCACCAGCACCGGTTCGTCCGCGCCACGCGGAGTATCGTTGCGCAGGAAGGAATCGGGCGCATAGTCGTTGCAGACATAGAGATCGTCGTCCCCGTCTCCATCCGCATCAAGCCAGAGAGGCTGGTAGCTCTTCCGCCACAACTCGATGCTGTCACCGCCTGCCCGCTGCAAACGACCACCTCCGCGGTTCATGAGCAGGACATTGGGTGTTCCGCGATCATCAAAATAGGGATGCGTCCCTGTCATCATCTCATCGAGCCGGGCACCCTGCCCGGGTTGGAGATAACGTTCCTTCCAGACCGGGCGGACATCGGTCCCCGGGCTGTAGGTGCAGAGATAGACGTCCAGCAGGCCATCCCGGTTGATGTCTGCCGCCGCCGCTCCAGTGACAAAGAACTGCCGCCCGAGGTCACTGAATTCCCCGGTCACCTCCCGGTAAACCCCTCCTTCGTTGCGAAAGTAGAGAGTCGGTTCAATTGAACGGCCGAGCAGGAGATCCGGATCCCCATCGTTGTCGAAATCGGCAAAGAGAGCGCATGTCGTGCAGTTGTAGCCACGCAGACCCACCCGCGCCGTGACATCCTCGAAAGTACCATCACCACGATTGCGCAGCAGGTGACCGGAGGCCCATCGCGAGCTTACGAACAGGTCATCGTGGCCATCCGAGTCGTAGTCCACCACGCTCACCGCCGGATACTGGAAGCTGCTCTCCATGTCCGCGAGGTCGGCATACTCCCGCTTGGCAACCATGAGTTTCATCTCGCGGAGCGCCTTAGTGGTCAATTCCTCCTGGAGCGACCGCCTCACCGCATCGCGGGTGATGCCATCGGGCAGGGCCTCGTCGAGGACCTCCTCGAAGAGTGGGTCAGTCGCACGGTCCTCCTTGATCCTGAGCCACTCCCAGTCGACCAGTCGCCAGCCGTCCTCACCCAGTGTCCAGTTCATCTGCAGCTTGGCCTGCACACCGACAACCGCCCCGCTACTCCCCCGGCGCATCCCCTCGAACTTTGTGGTGATCGTGAAGGACGACTGGTTGAGCTCGCTGGAAACAATGCCGAAGGAAGCGTTTTCCCACTGCGCCCCGTCTTCCAGCAGATCCTCAAAGAACGCCCGCGTCCCTTCTCCTGTCACCTCCTCTGGTAATTCTTTTCGCGAGCCACTCACCAGCGACCCTGCCAGTGCACGGAGGGCCGGAGTCAATTCCCTGGTCAATTCCTCACTCCGCACGACCTGGCGCACGATCTCATCAGGTTCAACCGCGGCCCGGGACGAAGCTGGCAACACTTCCTTCTCCTCACAGGACGGGGACAAGAGAATCGCAGGCAGGCAGAACATGGACGGAAGCACGAAACGGCTGAACCGCCACCTGATCGATGAGACCGTCACTATCGGCAAACTTTTCAATGCGAACTCCGAACCAGTCGAGGGAGAGGACAACAACCGGAGCGAACCCTCCCCCACCGCAGGTAACAGAGTCGCACCGGGAGGAGGGGAAGACAAGGGAATCCCGCCCTGAGGAACTCCAGTCCCTGCGTGACCCGGTCGACAACCGGACCCCGCCGGTCGCGCGAAGCGGTGGAACTCAGGGGGAACCGCGGTCAGTCCGCATCTACTCCCACATTGTCGATCGATAATCCGCTGAAGGAATCCAGACTCCCGTCACTGACGAAGTTCCATTCGATGATGACATTCTCTCCGATGGCTTCCGGGACGACCGCTATGTTGAGCGTGACCCAGTCGAGGTCAAAGATGGTCATATCCATGGCGATTTCTGGGCCCAATTGCACCTCATCTGCAGCACGCAGGAATCGCACAACAGCCGTGTCGGCAAATCCATCGGCATCGCGGTAGACATCGAAGGTCACCTGCGCCGACGGCACGTTACCCAGGTTAATCGCGGGCGACCGGAGGGAGATATCGGAATTCGGACCATAGTCTCCCAGATTCGTCGACCAGGCGTTGGCCGAGTTGCCCGCCCCGCTAAGCGGACCAGTCGTTCCCGACGGGATTCCCAGTTCCCACAATGTATTGCGCATCTGGTCGTCCTCCCGGGTTGTCCAACCACCCTGCCCCGACTCGAAATCATCAAAGAACAGAGGCGGGATGGGGCCTCCAATGAGCTTGTAGAATCGCACGGGATCCAATGGCTTCGGAATGGAGATCACATTCCGCGGTGGGGTGGCTGCAATACCCGCCAGCCCGGGAACCACCGACCAGGTGGAGGAATTGGGATTAGCCGCCAGGTCATTGGTGCTCACGATCGAGTACTCCTGACCAGCAAAGCTGTTCCAGGAAAACTCAAGATTCACACCACCGTCCGGACTACTCACCCTGAACTGGTAGGCATCCATGGTTTCCGGAACGATGATAAGCGAACCCCAGCTATCCCCGTTGGCATCGGTGTCGAATTCGGCCGGATCCCCGCTGCTCGCTCCAAAGACACCGGCATAACCAATCCCCCCGAAGTCGCTCACCGCGGAGGAATCCCCATTGTAGTAACCGAAACCGATATCCGCGGCCGACTGGGCCCCGCCCCCGTCCTCCGACATCAGGATCCTGGCGTCAAACCAGCCCCCGCTTCCGAAGTTGTAACTCGCAAAACTGCGCTGGTTCCAGCCCGTGTTCTGGTGAACCACCGGAGCTGCGGTCCCGGTCAGGTCCCTTGCACTGGCAATCGGGGTGACGGTCACCTGAACCCGGTCGTCATAGTTCTCGGTGAAGGTGAAGGTGCCATCGGTATCGTAGAACTGGAAGGTGAAGGCCAGGTCATGGTGGTCCCCGGTGAGGTCAATGCCCCCGTTCCCCGGTTCCCGGTCCACATCAATCGCAGGAATGATGGAGGTATCCGGGTCATCAATCTCCCCTCTTGGCTCTTCCTCGTCGATATTCAGCGGAAGCTCCCCGGTGAAATCCGCTCCGGGCAGGCCATCCGTCCGCCGGTAGAGTATGGATTCCGGAAGATGGAGCGCCCCACTGGGAGCAAGTGGTGCTCGCGGATGTGAATCCTCGTCGTTCGGATCGAAACCGACTGAAACCTCGTCACCATCCGTGAACGTGTCACCATCGGTGTCCGGATCCAGGGGATCCGTTCCCGTGTCAGTCGGTCCATTGAAGACAGTCGTGTTCGTCTCCACTCCATCCAGGAGACCGTCATCGTCGGTATCGGAATCCAACGGATCGGTCCCTGTATCGTCCGGACCGTCAAACACCCCGGAATCGCTCTCCACTCCGTCCGGCAGTCCGTCGTTGTCGCTGTCCTCGGCAAGGGGATCGGTTCCGTTGGCCTTCTCCTCTCCGTCACTGGAGCCGTCCCCGTCGGAGTCCACCACCGTGGGATCGGTCCCGTCGGCAAACTCCACCGGATCATTCACTCCGTCACCATCGAAGTCCCCGGGTCCCAGCTGGGTCAGGTCACCCGGGAAAAACTGCTCCTCGTAGGAGTCGTCGATGCCGTCGCCGTCAGAGTCAGGACCGGGACCTGCCTCCGTCTCAATGGCCGAACCGTAGCTCTCACCATTGCCGTCGGTGTCGAAGACCGCCTGGCCAGCACTGGCTCCGAAAGCAGGAAGGTAACCGATGCCACCGAAGTCAGCAGGACCGCCATTGCTTCCATCCCTATTGTATCCAAAACCGATGTCAGCGGCCGACTGGGCCCCGCCCCCGTCCTCAGTCATGATGATCCTGGCGTCAAACCAGCCCCCGCTTCCGAAGTCGTAGACGGCGTTGCTGCGCTGGTTCCAACCCGTGTTCTGGTGAACCACCGCCGCGGCGGTCTCGGTCAGGTCGGTGGAACCGGTAATCGGGGTGATGGTCACCTGAACCCGGTCGTCATAGTTCTCGGTGAAGGAGAACGCTCCATCGGCATCGTAGAACTGGAAAGTGAAGGCCAGGTCATGGTGGTCACCGCTGAGGTCAATGCCCCCGTTCCCCGGTTCCCGGTCCACATCGATCGCCTCGATGATGAAAGAGTCCGGGTCATCGAGCTCCCCGGCGGGGGCCTCGAGATCGACATTCTCCGGCAGGGCCCCGGTGAAATCCGCTCCGGGGAGATCGTTGGTGCGCCGGTAAAGAATATCGCCTGCTGAGTGAGTGAGGTCGGCCAGACCGATCGGAGCGAATGCAAGCAGAAGAACCGAACCAAGGGTGATATAAGATTTCATCAGATCTAAGGGATTCTTTAAATTTACAGGCACATGGAGAGGATGCGCAACTGCGCATTTGTTGACCAAAGCCAATTGGCCGATACCGCGACATTCAAGGCAAGAGCAATCTTCCTCCTTCCAGCTTCGATCAGGCAATCGCAGCAGATGACATTACCCATCAGGCAGATCCAAGAGAGACTGCAACCTGCAGGCAAATTCCAACGTGGCATCCCGGTCTTGCTCACGCTAGACAGGGCCACCGCATGAGCCGCCCGAGAATTGCCGTCACCATGGGAGACCCCGCCGGGATCGGTCCCGAGATCTGCCTCGACCTCCTGCAGAACGGGCAGGTAGCGGATCGCTGCATCCCCATCGTCTTTGGCGACGCGAGGGTGCTGGCCCGGTGCGCGGAAAAAACCGGAAAACCGGCACCCGATACCTTTCTTGAGTTGACGGAGTTGGCCACCGGGGACGCTCCCGCCGTTCTCGACCTGAACGCCATCCATCCGGACCAGGTCGCTCCCGGAACGATCAGCCCGGCCACCGGCGGAGCCACCTACCGCTACCTCGTGGAAGCCATCGATGCCTGCCTGCGCGGTGAGGTTGACGCCATTACCACTGCCCCGGCCAACAAGGAAGCCCTCCACGAGGCCGGGATTGCCCAACCGGGGCAGACCGAGATTCTTGCCGAGCGCACCGGGACGGAACGCGCCTGCATGATGCTCACTTCCGATGTCCTCACCTGCAGCTTCGTAACCGTGCACGTCGGCTACCACGAGGTTCCGGCGCTTCTCAACATTGAACGCATCCTCGATGTCATCGAACTCACTCACCAGTCCATGAAGTGTCTTCGGGGCCGGGAACCGAAACTGGCGGTCTGCGGCCTCAATCCCCACGCCGGTGAAGGCGGACTCTTCGGGAACGGAGAAGAGGAGCGAATCATTGTGCCCGCGATCGAGATGGCCCGCTCCCGCTCCATCATGATCGAGGGCCCCCTTCCTCCAGACACCGCCTTCCTCGAAGAACGCCGCGCGACGACCGATGCCTTCATCTGCATGTATCACGACCAGGGCCACATTCCTCTCAAGGCCCTCGCCTTCGACCGGGGCATCAACTGCACCCTCGGCCTGCCCATCGTGCGCACCTCGGTCGATCATGGCACTGCCCTCGACATTGCCTGGAAGGGAACGGCCAATCCACGCAGCCTGGTGGAGGCGGTGACCCTGGCTGCCCGGCTCTGCCGCTGACAGTCCCCTGCCGGCACCTGCAACCGGCAAATCCGGAACGAACTCCGGATCACCGCAGCGGCAACACAGGTCCCGGCCGGGCCTGCGAAATCTCTTCCGCTCTCCCTTCACAATGCTAGAACCAGCCATCATGCATCCCACCTCTCTCCCTTCCGGCACCCGCTCTCTCCTTATCACTTTGACCCTCGTCGGTCTCAACCTGCCCGCCCCCGCTCATGACTGGCCACAATGGCGCGGACCGGATCGTGATGGGCGCTCCCGGGAAACCAACCTCCTCAGGAAGTGGCCCGCTGAGGGACCGCCCCTGGCCTGGAAAGTCAGGAACACTGGCGAAGGTTTCTCCAGCCTCTCCATTGCCAACGGGATCATCTATACCCTCGGAGATCTCCGGGACGGGTGCCATGTCATTGCCCTCAAGGAAGCCGACGGCTCTCCGGCCTGGAAGACGAGGACCGGTGAATCAGGGGGGCACAGGGGCTATCCCGGCCCGCGCAGCACGCCCACCGTGGACGACGGACAAATCTTCGCTCTCGACCAGCATTCCAACCTTGTCTGCCTCAACACCGGGAACGGAGAGAAGGTCTGGTCGGTCAACCTGCAGGACGACTTCGGGGGCAAGATGATGTCGGGGTGGCGCTGGAGCGAATCACCTCTCGTTGACGGGGAATCGGTGATCTGCACTCCCGGAGGGAGCAAAGGAACGGTGCTGGCCCTCAGCCGCAAGACGGGCAAAAAGCTCTGGCAGACCAGTGAGTGGACCGACCCCGCCGGCTACTCCTCGGTCATCATTGCCACCATCCATGGTGTCCGCCAATACGTGCAACTCACCGGCCAGAGTGTGGCGGGAATCGATCCCAAGTCCGGCAAGGTCCTCTGGAGGGCTGATCGTCCCGGCAAGACTGCGGTCATCACCACCCCGGTGATCCGCGAAAACATCGTATGGGTGACTTCCGCCTACGGCGTGGGCTGCAACGCCTTCCGCATCGACAGGAAGGACGGGGAGTGGTCGACCGAGGAGATCTACGCCAGCCGGAAATTCTCCAATCACCACGGCGGAGTGATCGAACTGAAGGGACATGTCTTCGGATCGAGTGGCGGCAACTTCGCCTGCATGGATATCAAGAGCGGGGAACTCTCCTATCGCGAGCGGAGTGTGGGCAAGGGCTCCACCGTCTACGCGGACGGGCACTTCTACCTGCGTAGCGAAAACGGCCCGATGTCCCTCATCGAGATCTCCACTGAGAAACTGAAGGAGGTGAGCAGCTTTGAGCAGCCCGGGCGCAGCGAGAAAAAGGCCTGGCCCCACCCCGTGATCGCCAACGGAAAACTCTACCTCCGCGACCAGGATCTGCTTCTCTGCTACGATATTTCCGCCAAGTAACCGGAGGAACGGAGAACTTCTCCACCTCCCGGGCCAGGAGGTTCAGGATTCATCCGCCACCCCGTCACCGTTCTCGTCGCGCACCCCGGAGAGCGGATTCCCCGTCACGGCCTCCCACGCAATCCTGCGAAAGACGCGGTCGAGCTTCGCGCCCGGGAACTCTCCCAGGTCGATCTCCTTCTTGATCAACTCCGGGGACCGCCGGTAGAGCGTGGCATAAAACACGTAGCCTTCGAGCCATTCAAAACCGGGACCGAGATGCCCCAGTTTGTCTCTCCAGAGGGATTTCTTCTTGCCTCCCAGGGCGCGATGAAGTCCCTCCACCCCCGGGAGTTCACCCCGCTCGAAGTATTGCGAAGCCAGGACCATGGCATCGCTGGTAGGCAGGACAAACACCCTGCCGGGATACTTCCCGTTCAAAACGGAAAGAATCTCGCCATAGGCGGCATTCTTGAGTTTGCCCAGGCTGGCGATGGTCTCTGCCACGAAACCCTTTCCGGAGTCCGGGGCCATGTCCAAGTGTTCGATCTGCGGCCAGGCATCGGAGAGATAGAATTTCATTGCGGGGTTATACTTCAGGCAGAACTCCATCCAGCACAGATAGTATTCCGGCCGATCATTGAAGTAGGGTCCCCACATCATGGCCTCCCACTCCGCATTGGCGATGGAGGCCAGCAACTTGGGTTTGGGCTTCCCCTCGAACTGGAAGATCCCGTTCTCCTGTTCCCACTTGAAACGGGCGCTCCCCGTCATCCCTCCCCCGGTATGAAGGTGAAGTGGCTGCTGGAACCCGGCCGCCTGGCAGATCTTCGGGAGGGTCTTGTAACCGGGGCCCATGAAACTGTGACCGGTTCCGACAATACGCAGGCCTCCGTCCTTCGACCTGGGAAAGGAGGTCACCGGATTCCGTCCGGACCCGAGGACCTTGGCGTAGATTCCCCTGATCCTTTCCGGTGACTGGTAGCACACCGCGTGATCCGGGAACTTTTCCTTTTCCCATCCGGGATTCACCGGGAACGACCGCGCGGCTCCCCGCCGGGCCCGGGACCCGTCCTGTCCGCCTCCGCCCTGCACCTTGGCGCGGTAAGCCAGGGCCTCCTCGATCGTGAGAACTCCGTCTCCATTGGCATCGGCCTTGGGAAACTGCTTCAGCAGGCGGGCCAACTGCTCCTTGGAAGGATCGGCGCAAGCCTCCCCGCCCAGTCCCACAAGGACGATCGAGCAGGCAGCGAGAAAGGCACGGGATCGAAGGTTTGAAGTCATTTCCGCTCCATGCTCCATCTCTGGCGTCCGGCGTCCAATCAATTTGGCTGAATCGGACTCCATATACCCCACCCGGACGGCAGGAAGCCGTTTCCTGCAAATCCCCGGTCCAAGGATTGCCCGCTCGGTCGGAATTATTGGCTCGCCCCTCAGGGTGGCCGGAATCCAGAATTCACCTCAGCCCCACTCCATGATCCCCCGTCCCCCGCTCCTTCTCCTGGCATCACTCTTCCTGCTGCTCGCGCCGGGGGCTTCCTCCGTTTCGGCCGCTCCCCGCATCACCGAGTTCATGGCGAGCAACGACGGGATCATTACCGACGAGGACGGAGATTTTTCGGACTGGGTCGAGGTCCACAATCCCGATCCGGCTCCCCTCGATCTGGCTGGTCATGCTCTCACGGACAACTCCTCCGATTTGACCAGGTGGATCTTTCCCGCGGGATCCACCGTGGCGGGGGGTGGCCATCTTCTCATCTTTGCCTCCGGAAAGAACCGGGCCTCGGCCGATGCGGAATTGCACACCAATTTCCAGTTGGATGCCACCGGCGAATACCTTGCCCTGGTCGCTCCGGATGGCACCACGATTCTCACCGAATTCGGTTCCGCGGCCGTGCCGTTCCCCAGGCAACGGGCCGACATCTCCTACGGATCCGGGGAGACCGCCCTGGAAACAGTGCTCCTCGGAGAAAATGCCGCCCTGCGCTATCTTGTTCCGCCCGACGCCGGGGCGCTCGATCCGGATTGGGCGGGTAATTTCTTCGACGATACCCAGTGGAGCATTGGCTTCTCCGGCATTGGTTTCGACGCGAACGGAGGCGGCGGAATCACCAGCGCACCCCTGGATCACTGGCCGCTCGATGACGGCTTCGGCACCGTGGCGCGCGACACTGCGGGAACCTTTCCCGGATCCCTCGTCGGAGCGGGAGACGGCTCGGCCTTCTGGGATGCGGACTCCCCGCAGGTCCCCGGTGGACCGGAGTCCTCGCTGCGCTTCGACGGCACAAGCAACCATGTGCAGACCACCCTCCCCGGAATCGGAGGATCGGCTTCCCGCACGGTGGTCTTCTGGGTGAAATCGACAGACACCACTGACCACGGCATCGTTTCCTGGGGCGCCGGCACCACCAGCTCCCGCAGATTCCACATCCGCCTCAACAGCAATCCCGCCAGCGGAACCACGGGAGCCATCCGCTGCGAAGTGGGCGGTGGCAACACGGTGGGATCCACCGTCCTCTCGGACAACCAATGGCACCACGTCGCAGTCGTTTTCGAGGAAGACGCCACCCCCACCATCTCCGACGTCCGCTTCTACATCGACGGGACACCCGAGCCCGGGAGCGGGAGCGGGAGCCTCCCGGTCGACACTGACATCTCCGGTCCCGATGCCGTCCCCGTGGCAATCGGCCGCCGGGTGCAGGGAGCACCCAGTTACTTCTCCGGCAGACTGGCGGACGTCGCGATCTACGATGTCGCCCTGAGTGCGGATGACGTCGCTCAACTTGCGGATGGCACTTCCAGACCATCCAGTCCGATTGGTCTCGGCAACTACATCACCACCAACGTGGAAGGTGTGATGCTCGACCGGAATGCCTCCCTTTTCACCCGGACCACCTTCGACCTGCCCGCGAACCACGAACTGGACCAGCTGCGTCTCTTCCTGCGCTATGACGATGGCGTCAGCGCCTTTCTCAACGGAGTGGAGGTGGTGCGAGAGAATGCTCCGCCGGACAATCCCTGGAACGCAACCGCGCTGACCGGGCGTTCGGATCGCGAAGCAGCGACCTTCTCCGGATTCAGCGCCTCCCCGGCCCTGCCCGGCCTGCTCCCGACCGGCAACGTGCTCGCCCTGCACGGAATGAACCTCAACCCCGCTGATCGGGACTTCCTCCTGCAGTCCCGTCTCACCGCCCTCGACCTGGGACGCCGGGCCGCCGGTTACTTCCTGAATCCGACCCCGGGAGCTCCCAATACCGGGGAACCGGATGCCGGGGCCTTCGTGGCTGACACCGAATTCACCCCCAACCGCGGCTTCCGCGACAGCCCCTTCCAGCTTGAAATCACCAGCACCACCGCAGGAGCCTCCATTTACTACACTCTTGATGGCAGCGAGCCCTCCCCGACCAACGGCAGCCTCTACACCGGGGCCCTGACCATCAACAGGACGGAGACCGTTCGCGCGGCGGCCTTCAAGGACGGACAGGTCCCCACCAACGTCGATACCCACACCTACATCTTTCCCTCCAGCGTCCTGTCGCAGAGCACAACCCCTCCGGGCTTCCCCACTACCTGGGGAGACCGCACGACCGACTACGAGATGGACCCTGACCTCATCGACAACATCTATTCCCGACAGGAAATCACCGCATCGCTGCGCTCGCTGCCCACCATCTCGGTCGTGATGGAAGTCGACGATCTCTTCGACGGCACCTCGGGGTTCTATGCCAACTCCAATCAACGCGGGGACCAATGGGAAAAGCCCTGCTCCTACGAGTTCTTCGACTTTCCTAACGGAGCGCAGACCCAGCTGAACGGTGCCATCCGCGCGGTGGGACGAGCCAGCCGCAGTGCCAACCGCGGCAAGCACAACCTGCGGGCCGTCTTCCGCTCCGAATATGGCCCTACCCGGCTCCGCTTCCCGCTCTTTCCCGAATCGGACGTCACCGAGTTCAACTCTCTCATCCTGCGCGGAGGCAACGGTGATTCCTGGCTGAACCCGGGCGTGGTGGAGCGCGCCCAGTATATCCGGGACCAGTGGCACCGCGACGCCCAGCGGGCCACCGGTCAGCCGTTCCAGCACCAGATTTACGCCCACCTCTACCTCAACGGTCTCTACTGGGGCATGTATCACATCTTCGAGCGCTTCGAGGACGACATGCTGGCCGCAGGGTTCGGGGGACGGGAAGAAGACTGGGACGCCATCAAGGATGCCGGGAGCGCAAGCGTCCTGGAGGTGGTCGACGGCGATCTCAGCGCGTGGAACCGGACCCTGGCTGTCACCCGACGCGACATGAGCAACCCCCGGAACTACGCCAATGCCCTCATCTTCATCGATCCCGACACCTGGATCGATTACTTCCTGATGAATTTCTATTCCGGTAATACCGACTGGGATCAGTCGAACTGGCGGGCCGGACGGCGCCGCGAGCGGGACGCCAAGTGGATGCTCTTCGCATGGGATTCCGAACGCACCGACCGCAACGCCACCCAGGGCACCAACTCCAGCACCAACAATGCCACCCTCGAGAACACCCCGAACTTTCCCTCCAGCGTGCACCAGAAGTTGATCGCCAACGAGGAGTACAAGTTGCGCTTCGCCGACCGGGCACGTCTCCATTGCTTCAATGGCGGGACCTTTACCCCGGAAGGGGCCGAGCACCTCTGGAGTGCCCGGGCCCACGAAATCTACGAACCGCTCATCGCGGAAGCAGTGCGCTGGGGTGATCGCCACCGCAATCCTCCCGCCCGCCGCGAAACCTACTGGCAGGACATGTATGACACCATGCGCACCAGCTTCTTCCCCCAGCGGACCGACACCCTCCTCTCCCAACTCCGTGCCCGTGGCCTCTACCCCTCGGTGGACGCCCCCGACTTCACTCCTCACGGTGGCGTCTTCGCCAGCGGGGCGGAGGTGACCATGGAGGCTCCCACCGGTGGATCCATCTACTACACCCTCGACGGAAGCGATCCGCGTCGCCCCACCACTGCCGGGGCGGAAACCATCCTCCTCCCGGAGGGATCACCAACCCGGGCCTTCATTCCCGGAAACGAGGCCCTGGGACTGGACTGGACTCTTCCGGATTTTGATGACGCGGAGTGGTCCAGCGGAGCGAGCGGGGTCGGATTCGAACTCGACAGCGGCTTCGAGGGATTGTTCGGAATTGATCTCAGCGCCATGCACGGCGTCAACGGCTCGGCCTACGCCCGCTGGGAATTCGAGATCCCGGACCGGGCGGAACTCGCTGCCATCACCTCCCTCACCCTGCGTGCCCGCCATGACGACGGCTTCATCGCCTACCTCAACGGCCACGAAGCAGCCTCTGCCAACCGGCCGGTCTCCCCCTCCTGGAACTCCACCGCCCCGGCCGCCCATCCCGACGGCGCCGCCACCGAGTTTTCCGGTTTTAACCTCACGGACGTCATCGGCCATCTGCGTCTTGGCACCAACGTCCTGGCGGTGCACTGCCTGAACCAGGAAGTCGATAGCAACGATCTCCTCTTTGTTCCCGAACTCGCCGCCGCCACCGGAGTCATCACCTCGGGAATCTCGCCTGCAGCACTTGTCTACCAGGGACTTCCTCTTTCCCTCGACACAAGCACGCGGCTCAAGGCACGCGTCCTCGAAAACGGAACCTGGTCCGCGATCACCACCGCGGTCTTCACCGCTGGCGCACCCGCCACCACCGGACATCTCGCAATCAGTGAAATTCATTACCATCCGGTCGACGATGCTCCCACCGAGTTCCTGGAACTGATCAACATCTCCAACGGACTCATTGACCTGACCGGCCTCACCTTCACCAACGGCATCGACTTCACCTTCCCGGAAACCACCATGCTCGCTCCAGGCGAACGCATCCTCGTGGTAGAGGATATCACCTCCTTCGAGATCGCCTATGGCCTCGGACTGCCTATTGCGGGAGCTTTCGAAAACAACACCCGCCTCGCCAACAATGGAGAACGCCTCACCCTGCTCGCCCGCGACGGCTCCACCATTCTCGACTTCCGCTTCCGCGAGCAGCATCCCTGGCCCGAAGCCCCGGACGGAACAGGACGGAGCCTCGTCCCCGTCATTCCCGGCAATGTCATGAGCACCGACCCCCTGGACTGGCGGTCCAGCCTCTCCCCCGGGGGAACTCCTGGCTGGTCCGATACAATCCCCTTTCCCGGAGGTGGCGAGGAAACCTTGCTGACCTACGCTCTGGCAGGCTCCGGTACTCCCCGTATCATTGTGGAAAACGACATCCCCCTTCTCCTCTTCCGGGCGTCCACCGCCGCCGATCATGCGACGATCTGGGTGGACTTCTCTCCCGATCTGCAGAATTGGTTCCCGGCCGAACCGGAAGACTTCCTCTCCCGGGAAGACCAATCCGACGGCACCACGACCTACCGCTTCGCCATGCCCACCACCCAACCCCTCACCCATCACTTCGCCCGCCTTCGCCTTGAAACAAGATAACCCCTTGACAGCAAGGGAGATGAATAACCTGCAACCAACCCTGCCTGATGATGATCCACCTCAATCACCCGTGCCGCCCTGCCCTCCTTTTGATGACCGCTCTCGGGGCAACCGCAATCCTGCCCCTCGCCGCGATCGCCGGTGAATCGAAACCCAACACCCTGTCCGCCGGGGAAAAGGACGCCGGATGGCAGCTCCTCTTCGATGGCAGGGCACCGACTTCGTGGCGCAGTTTCGGGAAGGAGACCCTGCCCGGGAAGGGATGGGAAGTCTCGGAAGGCTGGCTGATCAAAAAGGGCGGACTGAAGCCTGGAAACCTCGTGACCCGGCAGGAATTCACCGACTTCGAGTTCTCCTGGGAGTGGCGCATGGCCCGGGGAGGCAACAACGGGGTGAAATACTTCGTGGACGAGAAGCGTGGCAAACTGGGGCATGAGTACCAAATGCTCGCCAACCCCGACGACAAGGCCAGCAAGGGAGCGACCGCCGGATTCTACGCCGTGCTGGCTCCCTACGATCTCCCTGCCATCAAGGCGGCTCCTGGAATCAACCACTCCCGCATTTCCGTCCAGGGCCGGAACGTTCGCCACTGGCTCAACGGAAAACTGGTCCTCGAGTATGTCTGCGGTAGCGAAGAGGTCCTCGCCAACGTCGCCCTGAGCAAGTTCAAGGATGTTCCCAATTTCGGCAGGAAACTGACCGCCCGCATCATGCTCACCGACCACGGCAGCGAGTGCGCCTTCCGGAACCTCAAGATCCGCGAATTGTCCGCGGGGGCCGCGAGGGAGTAAATCCCCGGCCTCCTGCAGCTCCGACACTCCCCGGATCATTTTTTTATTGGGGCGGGAGAACCTCCGGGGATCACCTGCCATGCTCGCCGCAAGGGACGGTGAAGTGGCCGGAAGGACCAGCTTCAGACTGCGAACGAAGGCTGTGGGCCTGTCTCAGGAACGCTCGCTTCCTCCTTCAATCCGACGCTGAAATATAATCTCCTTAAGTCTTGTGTATATCTCACTCAAAAAACGACAAGCGACCTTGACCGGTTACGTGAAATTGCCAGTATTCCGAAATCAGATTGCGGCCTGAATTTCCAGCGGGATTCCTGGGCCCTTTTCCCCTACCAACCCACTTCCCATAAAACCCATGAAAATCCTGTTTTCCCGGATGCTGGCCCTGCCAGTGACAGCGGTACTCCTATTGACCTGCCTGCCCCTTCACGCTCAACTGGCCGCCTCGGGAACTCCCGGCGACCGCGCGGTCTACACCATCGGCAGCGGGGCAACCCTGGCCACCGGTTTCGGCACCAGCGTGGCCCACGATTTCGCCACCACCGCAGTGGCCGATACGGCCGACAGCTTTGACCTCCAGGTCGGGGGGGCAGTCAACCTGACCGCCGGACATCACCTTGTCATCTACGGCACCCGTTATCTCAACACCGCCAACGGCCGCGCGGGCCTCAATAACACGATCCTGCTCAACGGTAGTGCTATGGCCCACGGAGCCTCCTCGACCTATTCGCGCGACAATACAAACAACAACCACTTCGTCCGGGGTGGTACGATTATCGAGGTCGCCCAGGCCGACTCGATTGCCATTCAATCCCAGCGAACCGACACCCACACGCAGACCCTGAACCAGCAGGATGGCGACCTCCAACTGGTGAAACTGGACGATAGTCTCTCCTTCCTGCGGCTCGGGGCGAGCGCCAACGTGGCCGGTCTGATGAGCAACTCCTCCGCGGGACCCGCCACCATAAGCTATGACGTCCAGGATGAAGTGGACGCCGGGTTCACCCACGTCAGTGGTGGCAGCGAGATCACCCTCAGTGAAGCGGGACGTTATCTCGTCTTCGCCAACACCGGCTTCCGCATCAGCGGGGGCAACCGCCACCGCCAGGCCATCACCCAGCGCCTCACCCTCAACGGCACCCCGGTGGAGGACTCCTCCACCGTGCTCTACCTGCGTTACGCGGGTTCAACCGACGGGACCGGCGGTCTCATGGAGTTCGGAGCCGCCTCGCTTGGCACGATCATCCGGACCACCGCCGCCGACACTATTCTCGAGGTGGAAGCCCTTCGGGACAACGATGTGGGCGGAACCAATACCGCAGTTGCCCTCGAGGCCTCGCTTACCGGACTCACCATCCTGAAACTTCCCGGCTACGGGGAATACCTGCGCCTGTCCGGTCCTGCCCAGAACATCAATTTCGCCCAGGGGAACCCCGAGACCGCCTTGAACCTGTCCGAGACCTCTCCGGTTTCGAATGCCTCCTTCTCCTACGATGCCACTGCCAACAGCTCCCAGGTGACCGTCAACAAGGCCGGCGACTACCTCTTCCTGGCCTCCCACTTTGCCGATAACTTTGACGCTGCCGGAAATAACGCGCGCACCATCTTCCGGCAGGGATTCCAGACCACTCCCAGTGGTGGATCGGCGGGCAAGATTTCCTACGGTAACGGTGGGGCCTTCAACCGCGACGACACCGCTGGCGGTGAACGCGCCCGGGACTCCGGCGACTGGGCCGGGGCCATCCT
>Ga0208128_1000476_pt1 | contig 16291 bp, 16 predicted proteins | sample ETNtaG_35_FD_185758 | JGI IMG/M metagenome (GOLD analysis project Ga0208128, IMG submission 185758) | Marine microbial and viral communities from oxygen minimum zone, Eastern Pacific Ocean - ETNP201306PF51B (SPAdes) (version 2) | ecosystem: Environmental > Aquatic > Marine > Oceanic ... | reverse complement strand
CTATAGGAAATAGAAGAGAAAGGCCGGTTGAACTCTCAAGGCCACAAACAGTCTCAGGCTTGGACAGGGAAATCCAGACGCAGGTTATCTAACCCGCCCGCGACCGGGATGATAGAATTTTTGAAATCAGCTTTACTATGGTCAAAGATGTGGCCGACAATCCGATAAGCTTTTGTTATCACTGTGTTTTGCCAATTCTTGCCGATATTCATATCGGTAGAAATCATCGAGTTTCACTACTCAAGCCACAATAAAGATAATCTTAATTAAATCTTTGGAAAGAGGTGTGAATAGTTAGGCTTCACGATCCGGATTCACTGGATAGCAATTGATGGAAATCACTGCCAGAAGGAGCCTAGAACACCCGCAAGTTAAATTCGGGAATTACTGCCAGCAGGTGGTCGAAGATATCGGCTTGGATACTCTCATAGTTGGCCCAAACTTGATCACAGTATGAAGACATACAGTTCGACAGGCAATCCGTGTTCAGTCGGTTGTCTATGCCTGACCAGAAAGGTCATGCTTTGATGGATGTCAGGATGGTTACGCAAATAAGCCTCAGCATAAGCTCGAAATGTACCAACGTTGGTTAAAGTCTACCGTTAACCAAACTCACCTGATCGACCTGATTGGCGGCATTGTAACTATCGACCTCCTCCTGTTTCTGCTTAATATAGTCGGCAATATACTGAATCTTGGCAAATTGATCCAGCATCTGCTGGTCGCAGAACTTGATAGCCACGCTCCGGCCTCAATCTTCTAAGTGACTTTGTTATCTAAGACCACGCTCTACCAGGGTTGAAATATTATCCACTTCTGATGTGAAATGCCAAGTGTTTCATCGATTTTACAGGTGTAACTTACCGTCCCTGATCGACTGGTATCGATTGTCATAGTTTGTAACAATACTTCTTCTGCCGGTTAAATCCCTCTGGTTTTACTTCCACATATAATGGCAGTAAAATCGAGACGCAAACGCGATTCCTACCGATAAAACTCCGTGTTGTGCGATTGTCCTTAGACACCTTAATTTTCCAGTCAAGGAAAATTACCAAACTGTTTGACCAAATTAGACTATCTGCTCAACATTCTGCAATGGACCTAATTTGTTGGAATATATGGAAGGCATATGGAAGCTAATAAACAAATATCGATAATGGCAAAAAAGTTAAGTGGCTAGTATAATAAAGGTGAACTGGTGATATCTATCGGTATCGGTCGTCTCGACTGTTACCACTGTGAAACAGATCGGTTAAGGGAATGGTGGTACATTCAGGAGGCGACACCCAATAATTAGATGTAAACTGATATAATTGTGGATATTGTTCCCAAGTGATATCGAGCACAACCACCTTTGAAGACGATCAATTAGGAGAAACTGATGGCAAAGATCAAAGAGATTCAATGCATTCGAACAAGATCAAGTGGAACATGGGTAATCGTCAAAGTTATAACAGATCAACCAGGGCTCTACGGTATCGGTTCTGCCAGTGATCAGTACCATGCCGAAACCGTCGTTACAGCCATAGAACAAGGTGTCGGTCCCAGGTTGATTGGCCGCGAGGCAAGTCATATCGAAGACAATTGGCAATCGGCTTTCACCAGCGGATATTGGCGGAATGGGTCGATTCTGAATACCGCCTTGGCTGGCATCGATATGGCACTTTGGGATATCAAAGGAAAGGAAGCCGGTATGCCGGTCTATCAACTTTTAGGTGGCCCATGTCGTTCGGCGGTCTCATGTTATGCTCACGCCAGTGGCAACGATTTAGTTGCGCTGGAAGACGATGTGAGACGCTACATGGAGGAAGGATACCAGGTTATTCGATGTCAACTTGGCGGATACGGCGGTGGTGGTTTCATTGATCAGAGTGAGGCGAAACTACCTAAAAATGCCTGGCATAAACCGCATTTCTTTGACGATGAGGCCTACCTTGAGAATATTCCGAAGATGTTCGACTATCTGCGTTCAAAGTTGGGGTTCGAACCGAAACTAACTCACGATGTCCACGAACATCTACGCCCACAGTGCGCAGTAACTCTATCCAAACTCCTTGAGCCTTACCGCCTGTATTTTCTCGAAGATGTACTTCCACCTGAACAGATCGCATGGTTTCGCCTGATTCGGCAACAGTGTACAACACCGCAAGCTATGGGAGAGCTTTTTATTAATCCTCACGAATGGACGCCTCTTATCACCGAAAGGCTTATCGATTTTGTCCGGGTCAGAGTGTCAAAAGCAGCAGGAATTACCCAATGCCGCAAAATTGCCAGTTTGTGCGAGTGGTTTGGTATAAATACTGCTTGGCAAGAAGGTGGAGATAACGATCCGGTCAATCAGGTAGCAGCAATGCACCTGGATTTAGCCAGTTGGAGTTTTGGCATCCAGGAGGAGAACCATTTCGGTACAGAGGAACTAGATGTTTTTCCAGGCCACGCTATTCTTGAGGGGGGATACCTGTATTCTAATGACCAACCAGGATTAGGTATTGATATCGATGAAACAAAAGCGGCCCAGTTACTCGATGCGGAACAGGCAAAACGCCCTCATCATATGGCTGAAGATCGACGGGTAGACGGAGCAGTTGTGCGACCGTAGAGACACTTTAGGGAGCGAGAGAGGGTGTCCAGGCCATTACGGTACCGAAACTAGCAAACTCGCTGTTCTGACCAGAGGTTAGGATGCGTGAACCTTGGACCACCACTTTGGCCTGCTGGCTGCTGATTTTATAGCTGGTCGGCGCGCTTTTTTGAATTAGCGGGTCGCCATTATCGTCGCGTAGTTGATCCAGACGGAAATGAACCGATTGATACGATTTAACCTCAAATTGACAGGAGACGGGTGTTAAGTCTAAGTCTTCGTATAGCACCTCCAACCGACAGGTGGTATCGAAATCGGAAGTATTGGAGAGGCACATCGATTCGTGCGAAAAGTAGCCGCTTCCCTTGGCTTCCCATATTTTTTCCTGTTCAGTCAGTTCGGCCATAAATCCGTCAGGTACAATCCAGACGTAGGCCCCATCACCCGCAAATCGGTAACTGCCGAGGACTTGAGCAATAGTGGTGGCAACAGCCACTGCACCGTCGAATTTGTCGAGGGTTACAACTAAGAATCGAGGGTGTAAATCTATTTCGTCCGGAACCACCGTTCCCTCTGCTAATTGACCGTTGACATTGAGTAGCAGTCGGTTATGGCTCAACAGTTGGATTCGTCCTAGTCGGTTGGCGGCTAACCAATCGCCAAAACTATCATTCAACAAGGTGGTGACGGTATCTAGTTCGAACCGCCCGACGGCTTGTTGGTAGGTTTCAACTGTCGATATGAGTTCGTCGAGTTGGCTAACGATGTTTTCGGTGGTAAAACACATTATGTATTCCTTTCCCATGTAGATTATTTTAATGAGGATATCGATGACAGCAACACAAGTTATGCAAATCAAGCAAGCTCTGGAAGCAATGTTTAATCACGTCAGTGCCAGAGAAAGTATTGCCCCAGCCTTAGTCGAGATTGAGCGGTTGCGGCTGGAGGTTCAGGCCACCGCACCGGTTCAACTCAACCACTATTTAGAACGTCGTAGCTACACCAAAGCCCTCGACTATCTGCAAACCGGTATCGTGATTGAAGATCCCAATCAACCTGATTGTGACTCAAAACAGCTCTAATCCGGTGAATCTGGTGTAAGATCTAAAGTGGCAAAGCGGTAGCCGAGGGCCTTGATCTCTGCCACAATCGTTTCTCGCATCTGAATCGCTGTTTCAAAATCTAGATCGGACAGGCTAATTTTCAGAATTCTTTGATGTTCGGTTAGCCGCATCTTTTCAAATCCAAGCGAGTTCAAAGTCTGCTTCGCCTGTTCTAATAAATCTAACTCTGTCTGAGATTGATTTGGTATAACATCTTTCATAATTGAGTAATCCGCTGATAGATTCGTAGGTAGGCCTCAGCGATATTCTTCCAATCGTATTGCTGTACCCTGCTAACGCTGGTTCCTCCCATTCGGCGGCGTTGATCAGGCTGGTTGATCAGGTTGGTTAGCTGATCGGCGATCTGTTCTATGTTACCGGGTTCCACTAATGCCCCATTTTGTCCAACAGCGACCAGATCCTCTATTCCCTGTACTCTGCTGGCCACAATCGGAAGTCCCGCCCCCATTGCTTCCAGCACCACCAGCGGCATCCCTTCCGCCGATGAACACAGGGCAAAGATATCAGCCTGTCGGTATTTATCAGGTAGATCTGCATAGTCAACTGAACCGCTAAAACGGACGTATTTTTCAATTTTTAAATCTTTGACCATTTTCTGCAGTTGGGCGCGGTATGGACCGTCGCCAACGATGTCGACCTGAAACGGATTTCTGACCTGACTAACTATTTTGGGTATAGCCTGAATCAGGAATTGAAACCCCTTGCGGGGGATTAACCGTCCGATGGTCAAGATCCTGACAGGTTCGGCATTAGCAATTCCCGGACTCGCCTGGGGGCAAGCTCTCTCAGGGCGGGAAAACCGGTCCAATTCCAATCCGTCGGGAATAACATTAATGGTGATCTCTGGATCTGTGGCTAATGCCAGTTCGCGCAGACCGTCGCTGCAGGCCACTACCTGTTCAGCTTTATGCCAGATGGATCGGATAATCGGCTTCAACAACAGGTAGAGCCAGCGGTAGTAAGGTGGATCCGGATTCGGTCTCGGAACGTCTCTGCCCCCTAAAAAGACGACATAGGGTAGATTTTGGATTCGCTGTAGCCAGTAGGCGCAAGCACCAGACGGAATACCGAAAAAGACCTGTACCACATCTGGCTGAAAAGTTTTGGCAATTGATTGACCGTAATAAGTCGAACTGATGACGTAAGTCAACATTTCGTGAACGGCACAGACATCCCGATTTTTTCGCCACACGGGCACACGCCTGATAGTTATCCCCTCTACTACTTCAGTAGTTGGTAAGTCTTCAAACTGCGATGTTACCAGCGTGACCTGATGACCGGCGGCCACAAAGTGCTTACCCAGAAAATAGGTGACCCAACCTCCGCCGCCACCAATGGGCGGAAACTCGTAGTTGAACATTAAGATCTTCAATGGAACTCTTGCATAAGTCAATAATTAGGGCCAAGTTCAAGATCGTAGATCGAGAAAAAGTTGATGATGCGATCCGATCTATTCCACAGTTTGTCTTACTCAGTGTCGATAGGGAGGTTTCACCGTTGCCGTAAGTTTTTCAAAGACATTCCTCGGCACCTCGGGAGCGATGTTTTCTCTCCTACCAAGCTCTTCGACTTTCCGTTTTCGTTCTTCCGATCTCAATCGGACCAGGGGTGAGATTAGCGTCGGCTACGCCTAATCTCACCGGATACATCGCCACCAATCTCGCCGGTTCCTTTTCTGGGGGCATTAATTTCCGCCATATTAAAATCAAATCTACGCCTAGCTGTGTTATTGCGTTCGTAGATCTCTTGAATTTGGTTGCCTTCGTCCACTACCACGCTGATGAATACGCCACTTCGTTTGGGGACGTACCTGGCGGAAAGGGTGATCGACTTTGCTTCCAGATCCATCGGCCACGAGAGATGAGGAACCGTTACCTGGGCAATACGCTTAGCTGACGATGTGCTGTCATGAAGGCCGGCTTCCTCGTAAAATCCAACCGTAATTTGCCTGGCCGTTGCCGTACCAACATTGTGAATAGTGACCTCCAGTTCACGATTCCATATCGAATACCAAATTTCATCAGCTACTACGGCCAGGTCCGACAATGGTTTTTTCCCTCTACCGCGTTCTACCTGTCTAATTTCAACGATTGTGGTTTGTTTAGCCGCAAACGGTATCTGAACCTGTTGACCCAGTTGATAGAGGGCGAAAGTTTCATCCATGGCGACTGAATCGATCTCATCATCAACATCGTTGTCTACACCAGCACGAATATGATATTGCCCATTGATTTCCAGTCGCCAGGGGATTAGCCCAATTGTGTCTGCTTTCTGGTCGGCGTCTTGTGAAGCGAAGTTGTAGATTACCACCTTCAACTGCCGGTCGTCGCTGTATTTGACAAAGGCGGCAAAATTCCTGTTCACGCCAGCGTAGCTGACGCTGAAATCGTTTAATCCGCTGGCTCCGCACATCAGCAGGTAAGGGGCAACAATCCCCGGAAATATTACACGGTCGGTGGCTGAAGCCTCAGTGGTCATCGTCGGCCACCACAATTTGACCCGTTGACGTACCGTGTTCATCCGCTTTAGCACGTCTCGTTGATCTGTTAGTATGGCTGGCAGCCCAGTTTTGACGGCCATTTTCTTCTGTAAAATTTCCCAAACCTGGTCAGCAGCAGGATGACCACGACGGCTACCTTCTGACAACACTTTCCCGACCCAGGCTTGGCTGCCAGGTTCGGGTGTCGGTACAGGATTCGACCGATACTGATCTGCTAGTTCTCTCTGAATATGGAAGGGTTGGAAGTATTTTTCGTCCCCGGTGATCTCATATGCCAGTGTCATTAAGTTGATCAGGTAGGCTTTGTAGGAACCCCGAATCCAGTCGTGGTTAACGGTTCCGCGTGGATGGGTGCCGGTAAACCAATTTGGCGAACCGATGCCTCCCAGTTCGCCTCCCGGGAACCCAACATCAGCCGGGAAAACACCTTTTGGTTTTCCTCGATCTGTCCGCATAGCATCGTTGAACCAAGCATCGGCCCAGCGAGTGAGAAGTTGGCCAATCAGTGGATTGCGGTTATAGCGGTAGACGGCTTTGGCTGGTAGCGCGGCTCGCCAGTTGATAAAGGAATCGTTGGCGCGTTGACCTTCTCCGACAGACATTGCACCCAGAAAATTGCTGCGGAAATGATAATCTCCACTTTGGTTCTGATCCATCCAGAGGTTACGCATTAACTCAGCGGTTTTGGTTGCCCGTTCAATCCAGATCGGGTTGCCGTAATCCAGCGTTAGCATCAGCGGTAGCGTATCTCCGGTCCATTCGGCAGAGTGTTCCGCATCGGCCAGACCGCGGAAGAAGCCTGCTTCTTGATCAACGCCACTATATGTCCACATTCCATCGATTAATTTAATGGCCATATCGACGGCTTTAGACGAAGCCCCTTGACTGATAAATCCCATGATGCCGAAAAAGCTAACGATCTCTACGTCGTCTCCCCAACCGCCACCAACACTCCCGTCAGCCTGCTGTTTGTTAGCCGCCCACCATTCGCAGAGGTCCAATAGTAGACCGTACGCCTCCTTCTGGGCCACGGCCCATTTTGGTGCGTCTTCCGTTCCCTGCAGATGGTTATTAAAATGCCAGTCCTGGTCAGCGGTCCATTGATTAGTCAGATAGAATCTGGCAAACCGGTCGTTTGGAAAATCCTCTGACAATGTTTTCCAGACAGCCTGTGCATCTCCGCTGCAATAGACCCAGCGGTGGGGATCTAGCATTTGCAGCGCGCGTCCCTGATATTGCAAGGCTTTGTAGTAAAGGAGATCCACCGGTCGTATCAGCCGCATCATTGACACAACCTTTCGGTTTTCCTGGAAATGACCTTCTTCACCACGTCCGCGATTGATAAATCGATTACGTGCCCTGGTGAAGATATCCAGAGAAGATGCTCCTTCCCGGGCCCAAATATGGTTAGGATCCTGTCTTAATGCCTCCTCAATGGCCTGTCTGGTCCGGGGCAATAATCGCTTTTCATCTGACCGACGGATTTCCGGGTGTCCTAGTAAGGTCAGGTAACCTTCAACCCTTAGGTCAACAGGGGCGAATTTATTTTGTAGGTGCTGTTCAGCCAGTTTCAGTCTCTTTGCGTTGACGGTTTCGACGAACATCCGCTGTAGACGGGAGGTAGGCGTAACGACCACTAGACCTCCATCTTGCCACCTAATCAGTCTGTCCTGGTAAGGAGTAATTTGGACGGCCAAGACGCTATTGCGACTGAAGGCACTTTTAGGGTCGAACTTCAGGTGTCGTTCCGGATTCCAAGAACTGCGCCGGTACGACTCAGGCCGTTTATCTTGAGGAAACCACTGGTCGTATTGGGCTTTGTCAGCCAAGTATTTCGTTTCATCACCAAAAAAGCGCAGTTCGATCTTTCCCTCTGTTGCATTGGTGGTAAAGGATATCCTCTGGTAGAGTCCGGTCGATTCAGGGGCGTTGCGACCAATAATGTGTTTGGCACTTATTCCAGAAGCAACCGTTAGCCCGTTGCAGTCCAAAGCCATGGATTCCAGTGGAGTATGTAGATCTCCGACCCAGACGTTGACCCGGTATTTTCCAGTAGGTAGATCAACCCGAAAAACCATCGCCTGTTCCGAGGAGACGCCATCCCGTGTTATGTCCGTAGCGTGAGCGTTGTAAAGGAAGTCCGGCCGATGGCGGTTGCCGCTGTGCTTTAACTCTTTGAGCGGCTCGTTCCGATCAAAGGCCTGTTGGCCGTCTGATAACCAGCCATATCCGACGTTTTTGTCGTAACTATCAGTCCCGGTTATACGCACTGTAGACTTTTCCACTGGGCTGGTTTCCGTACCAAAATCGAACTGGTGTATAGATCGTATTTGATCAGGTGTTCCCGCTACCGAGACTATAGTAACTCTGAACAGTACGAAGCCCAATACCAGCAAAACAATACGAAAAGTTACACCTCTACGCCTCTCTGTTTTCATAGTGTTTACCTTTTTCTTCCTGATATTTGTGGCCAAAAGTGGACCTTATCGGAGATGGCGGTCGGCGAAATCGAGATAACGCTCCCAATCGTAAAGGGTAACATTGTGTCCGCCGCTTCGAACATGGTAGCCGATTTGGCCCATTACCGCTTGGTCCAGGTCCGGCATCTGATTGGCTGGAAGCCCATCTGTACCTAACAGCCGATAGACAGAATCCGCATGTTTGGCTGCCAGAAATTCTCCTTTTGGGTCTGCCCACAGATCTTCAACTGCACTGGCCACATAAACTGGACGTGGAGCAATTAGGGCGATCAATTGGTGCTGGTCGATGGGGAGTTGATCTTCTTTCCCATTATACCGATTGAAGTTATGGCAAAACCAGTGTGGGAATGACCGATTGATCCGTCCTACAGTTTCGCCAAACCGGCGCCGAGAGAGTGCGGCACCACCACAGCCGGAGTTATTAGAAATGACCAGGGCAAAGCGCGGATCCTGCGCTCCCGCCCAGAGAGACGTTTTGCCTAACCGTGAGTGCCCCATCACCGCAATCTTGCTGGCATCGATATTGGAATCGGTTTCCAGGTAATCCAGCGCGCGGCTCAATCCCCAGGCCCAGGTTCCTATACTCCCCCAAGCATCAGCCGCTCTTTTCTCTCGGTCGGGGTCGTTAAATAGTGGATGCACGCCATTTTGAAATCCGTCGTCAAAATCTGGGTCTATGTCCCCATAATAGATAGTTGCCAATGCATAGCCTCGATTCAAAATGGTCTCAATCGCCCAACGATCGGCTTGACCACCACGTCCCTGCTCTGAAGCCCGGTTATCGCTTACGCCTAAATCTGCGTTATTGCGCATCCAGGCCTCAGTGATGCAAATACCGGGATCAGCGCGCACTGTGTGATTGCCGTTAAAATTAAGTCCCAGAAAAGCCGGTACAGGTTGGGTTGCCGCTTTGGAACGATAGATCAACAGGTTGACCTCTGGAGAAGCCTCGCCAAAGCGGAGAATCACCTGTTGTTGAACGATGGTCCCATCCTGCGCGTTTAGTACTTCAGCGAAGGCCTCTACCTCCATCGGTAGTTGTATCTCAGGTGTTTTGCCATAGACCTCGGTTTCAAACAGTTCTAATATCTCTGCCCGTCGGGCAGGCCAGTCTGAGGCTTGAGCCACAGGTTGCCCATCGGCAAAAGTAAGTAGGTCCGGCAAGGTGTAGCCTGGTACTTTGGCTTCGTCGTAATTCGGTTCTGTCGCTATGTAAGCCATTAATAACAAATTGGCAAGCATTCTTCTTTTCCTCGATCGCTTATTGATATACCAAATCTAGTTATCCTGTCAATGCTTATTGCCAACCAGATCTAGATTTCCCTTTACATTCCAACCAAATCTCATCATAATAGCTGACGAAATCGGAGATTAATATCAAACGCCGAATTTTAGCCTTTCAAGCCTTCGGGCAATCCTTTTTTATTTTCTTTTGGCATCTACTGATTCTAACTGCATTTGCCGATAGCACTGTTCATTTCGTTGATGTTTCAGGGGCAGTGGGAATCAATTTCACTCACGCCGGCGGAATCGACAAGAAGGTGATGCCGGCTATTGTCGGTTCCGGTTGCGCCTTTGCCGACTACGATAACGATGGAGATCTAGATCTATACTTGGTCAACACAGCACAACCCCATCCGACTTCAGATCAACCTGGCGGGAGTGCTGGTTCTCGACCTAAAAATGCCCTTTATCAAAATAATGGGGATGGCACGTTTACCGATGTCACTACACAATCCAAACTCGGTGACGATGGGTGGGGAATGGGATGCGCCTTTGCCGACTACGACAACGATGGAGATCTAGATCTATATCTCTCCAACTATAAAGCCAACGTCTTCTTTAAGAATCAAGGCAATGGAATCTTCAAAAAAGCCTCCTCCAGTGCGGGTGGTATCGGCGATGAGCGATTCGGATCTAGCATTGGCTGGGCTGACTACGATAACGATGGGTTCTTAGATCTATACGTCGGCAACTATCTCGATTACGGAAAGATTCCGCAAGGGAAAGAGACTTTTTTCCCCTACGACTTTTTCGGACACGCCAATATCCTCTACCTCAACCAGGGTGATGGCAAGTTCATGGATGTCACCGACAGTGCGGGAATCAGCGGTGGGTTTCACATGACGTTAGGTGTGGCCTGGGCCGACTACGACAACGACGGTGATGCTGATCTATATCTGGCCAACGACACCGACCAGAACATTCTCTATCGTAATGATGGTGAAGCTACTCTAACCAATACCAACATTATGGATGAACGCAGTCACACCGGTGATATTCGAGGCGGAATGGGTATTACGTGGGGCGATTACGACAACGACGGCGACCTGGATCTATTCGTTACCAACTGGCTGGACGAAAATAACGTCTTGTATCGTAACAACGACGATGGCACCTTCACCGACGTTTCATCAGCGAGCGGTATCTTTGAATCCGGGTTAGGTAACACCTGTTGGGGTACTGAGTTTTTTGATTATGATAACGATGGTGATTTAGATCTCTATATTGCTTGTGGGCATATTGATCCACCGACCTGGGAAATGCCGGGTGGCCAGGAAGATATCTTTTTGCAGAACAACGGTGATGGCACCTTTATCGATGTGTCGAAACAGACTGGCGTTGCCCAGTTGGGAAAGATGTTAGGGCGAGGCGCCGCTTTCGGTGACTACGATCAGGACGGCGACATCGACATTTTGTTGCTGAATGCAGGAGAGAAAGCCGTCTTACTTCGCAACCAGGGCGGAAATCAAAATCACTGGTTACACCTGAAACTGATCGGTACCGTTAGTAATCGCGATGGCGTTGGCGCGCAGGTTCGTTTGACAGCCAATGGCCATACACAACTCCGAGAGGTAATTTGTGGCAGTAGCTATCTTTCTCAGAGCAGCTTGGAGTTGGAGTTCGGATTGGGGAAAGCTGAAGAAGTTGACCGTATCGAAATTCGGTGGTCGAGCGGTATTCGGCAAATCCTGACAGAAATCGGCGTTAATCAACACCTGCAGATCATCGAAAAAGGTAACCTTTAGTCATAAAGTCTTAACTTTTCATCAATTTCATTGACACATTATCTGATTCGTGATAAGATGCTTAGCCATAAGTGGCAAATCTTCAAAAGTCATCTTATTCCAAAATAGTTGAAACACCAAAGATCTAGAACTGCCCCCAAGTTTGATCAGGGGGATGGACGGGAGGTAAAATGCGTTTGGATAAATTATTAGGTTGCTTAGTGATAATTAGCTTGTTAACCTCAACCAGCTTTGCCAAGGAAAAAGTTTGGCGTGTCCGTGGTGGCATAGCTCAAGAGTTTAAGGATGCTAAAGGCCAAGTTTGGAACCCCGGGCAAAGTAAGTATAATGCTAACGCCTGGGGCGGATGGATCAAACTCCAACCCAAAACAGCCCTTGTTGGCAACTTAACCAAGGAAGCCGTGAAGAAAGCCAAGAAAGCTGGCTACGACATGGAACTATTTCACTCTGTCTGCTGGGCTCAATTTCCTGACACGGTTAAGGTGGATCTAAATACGGGAAACGGTAAATTTCAGGTGACTTATATGGTCGGTGAACACTGGTCGCCCAATAATCGAGGGTACGATATCTTTATCGAAGGCAAAAATGTCCAACCTCTCTATGTTACTCCTGGAAAAGACGAAATCGATATCAAGATTTACGAAGATATCGAAGTCAAAGACAAAGTGATGAATTTTCACTTCGCAGGCAATAAGAAAACAGGTAAGGGCGATCTCAATGCCATGTATAGTGCCCTTGAGGTAGTACCAGCCAAACCCGTTGATCCCAAGAAAAAGCTGACCACTCAGTGGGCCAAAATGAAAATGGATCGAAGCTAGAATCGTGTTAATTCACTCTGAAGGAGAAATTTAATGAAAAAACTGCTGATACTATTGACCTTAGCACAGTTTATGATCTGTGCAGTACCGATCTCTGTTTTAGCCAAATCGACTGAGAAAAAGGAGATTCGCGTCATCGGCGGCAAAAAGGACGATTTCAAAGATTCCAAAGGTCGTATCTGGCACGGCGGACAACAAACGGAGAAAGCTTGGGGTGGTTGGATTGAGAAAGAACCCAGAACTGCCGAAGTTAAAACTCTGACCGATGCAGCCAAAGCGAAGGCGGATAAAGCCGGTTATGATCATGCTATCTTCCATACCGTCAGTTGGGCTCAGTTCCCCGACACTGTTAAAATGGCTCTTAAAACCGGAAACGGCGTCTTCGATGTCACCTATCTAGTGGGCGAGCATTGGTCACCCAGCAACCGTGGGTTTGACATCTTTATCGAAGGTAAAAATGTCCAGCCGTTGTACGTCACTCCGGGCAAAGACGAGATCGACATCAAGACCTACAAGAATGTGTCGGTAACAGATGGTGCCTTGAATCTTCACTTTGCAGGCAATAAAGAGACAGGCAAAGGTGATCTCAACGCCATGTTCAGCGGCATCGAAGTTATTCCGGTCGGGAAAGGAACGGCGGTCAATCCTAAATCTAAGCTAGCGACTACTTGGAGTACTATCAAAGAGCAATAATAGACTGATCTAACACTAAAGTCCTAGAAGCGGTTAAATTTCGGTTTGACCGCTTTTTTTATGTCGATGCTTTCAAGTAACAAATCAGTATCTTTTTGCCTGTTGGACAGACAAAAGATGGTGACTCATAACTCCCAAAGGAAATGCGTTTTTGAGTTTCGGGATAAACCATCTACATCCTGATTTGTGGAAGCAATACTACAACTACCAAGCATGGGAGAAGCGGTTGAGGCTAGACGATCTGAACAGCCGCAAATCTGGTTTCCTTTTCAACCACAGCCATAGGTAACTCAAACCAGAAGGTGGAACCAGCCTCCAGTTGACTCTCAACCTCAATATGACCACCCATAGTAGTGACAAACTCCCGGTTGATAGCCAGACTTAAACCGGTACCGCCATAGCGGCGGGTAGTGCTCTCTTCGGCCTCGGTAAAGGCCTCACACAGCCGTTCCCGTTGATCCTCGGCAATGCCGATACTGGTATCGGTGACTTCAGAGTGTACGCGTTCAGTATCCAAGGCGGTAACGCTTACAGTCACACCGCCTCGCCGGGTGAACTTGATGGCGTTACCAATCAGGTTAATCAGGATTTGCCGTACCTTCTGTTGGTCATCCTCTCGTGTCGCCGATAGATCCAAGCTCAACTGCAACTGCAGATGTAGATCCTTAGACCTGGCCAGTGAACTCAGTTGGTCCACCACCTGCCGACAAGTAGATGACAGATCGAAAGGTTGGGTGCTGTAAGTCATTCGACCGGTTTCCAGACGAGAGAAATCTAAAATTTCGTTGATCACGCCTAGCGAGTGGTCGGCCGAGTTGAAGGCCCGTTCCACGTCCTGTCGTTGGATTGGCGTTAGATGCCTTGGGTTTAACAAGGTTAAAGAACCGATGATACCGTTCATGGGAGTGCGGATTTCGTGACTCATGCGCGACAAAAACCGGCTCTTGATCTGGTTGGCCTGTTGGGCTTCCTCTCTAGCGGCCTCGGCTCCGGCCTGCAATTGCTCTGCTGTCAGTTGGGGCCATTTCTGCTTCCTCCTTGGCCTGCTGTAGTTTCCTCGTCCGTTTAGTCACCGTCTGTTCCAACTCTCGTTGGTGCCAATCCCGGGCGATCAGTAATTCTTCCAGATCTGATTGCACTGCCTCAATCACGCCGGCCAGATCGCCTAAGGCCGAGTCTGAATCCACTTCCTTTGTCCGCCATAACATCTGGCCTCGTTGTTGAGTTAAAACGTCCGCTTGTTGCCGGTATTGACTGACCTATTGCCGCAGTCGGCTGTTCTGTTCTATTAATTCCGACTTGCTCCCTTTGGCTGCGGCTGACTTCTGTTCCACAATTGCCGGGCCATAAAGTTGTTGCAGTGCTTGATCCAGATTATCAACCAATGCTGTTTTCTGCCTCGTGGCTGCTGATAGAAAGCTATATAGCATCTTTGCCAATCCCTTGTTCCTTTTTGGTGGAATCACAAAGCTGAGATCAAAGTCGGATTGACGCTGATTAAACTTTTTAGCTGCGGCTATCCTTGTGGTATGGGAAACCGCCGTAACTTCAGTCGTATTTCCAATGCGAGACCTGATCCCTCCTAACTGCTCGATCCACCACTGATAATGGTCGCTGATAGATTGAAACCGTATTGCTAATCTTCGCCATCTCTTTTCCGGCTTGAATGCTTAGATCGACGTACTACCCGTTGGTCTCTAAGACGCTGAAGAAGCTCTTTTTTCAGCCTACCATGGGCGTAACACATCATGAGCTTGAACAAATAAACATCGATAGACGGTTTCGTGTGACACCTGGCAGCCTTTTTCGGCTGGATATTTATTGGCAGCCTAATAGAAGTATGATAGTATAAGTTAATTTGACGTTGATAATTTTGAGATGATCCCTAGGTGATTGGTGAAATATAGATATGAAGTCGATTCCTAGATTTAAGTTAGATGCAGTTGACCCTGACGAACTGACCGAATTCTATGTTGAAAACGGCTTTGTTTTAGTTGAACGGTTAATATCTCCGATGGAATGCGGAGATCTTCGGGCAGACCTGGCCAAAATTAATCGTGGTGACTATGACTGTCCAGCCATCGATTCGGTTAATTGGCCCTTAACTGATGAGCGATTGCTTGGCCGTTATATGTATATTGGTCAACCACATGCCTATAGCTCAACTATCCGTAAGTGCGTCACCCACTCCGGCTTGTGTCAGATTCTAGATCTGATCGTCGGTGCAACTGTTCCATTTTGGAATGGAGCATACAAATGTATGCAAACGATGTTTGTCACTAAAAAACCCGGTGGAAATGGTAGCCCTTGGCATCAAGACGAAGAGGCTATCCCAACTCGTGATCGCTCATTAACAGGGGTTTGGATCGCTTTGTCTGATGCAACTGTTGACAATGGTTGCTTATGGATTATTCCTAATAGCCACCATTCGGGCATTCTTTACGAACGCTATTCCCACAACTTGCCAGATGTAGATAGTATGCCTATTGCTAGAGGGTTTGAAGATCAAACGGCGATTCCGATTGAGATGAATTCCGGCAGTGTGCTATTTTTTTCCGGCCATTTACTACATAGCTCTCAAAAAAATGTTAGCGACTATTATCGTCCAGCTTTGGCAATTCACTACTGCAGTTCAAATACTTTACTTCCTTGGGGAGGTGAGCGTAACTATCGTGGTATAATTCCAGTAAAAGGCGAAGACCCGTATCGAGATAAAGGATATGTTATGCCAATCCCCTGGGCTAAAGAGAAGTAGTTGTACAGCCAATGCAAATACCCATAAGCGAGCGAAATAGTGTGGGTGTGGGAGACTTAAGCGGTTTTCTGTCCTGGCCAATAGTTCTGCCACTGATCATTGAGCATCATCTGTTTGGAAACGAACAGATGATCAGCACCTTGCCGACTCCAGTTCTGTCCTCTTAATTTCAAGCAGCGGCAGACTAGTAAATCAATCGTCTTTTCTACCAAAACACTACTGATGAAACCGCTTTTTTTGACTGGAATTAAAGTGACTGACGAAAAATTATCACCAGTTAATTCCTAGTATAGTTAGTTGGCCAATCTCTT
>Ga0208128_1000475_pt1 | contig 16304 bp, 13 predicted proteins | sample ETNtaG_35_FD_185758 | JGI IMG/M metagenome (GOLD analysis project Ga0208128, IMG submission 185758) | Marine microbial and viral communities from oxygen minimum zone, Eastern Pacific Ocean - ETNP201306PF51B (SPAdes) (version 2) | ecosystem: Environmental > Aquatic > Marine > Oceanic ... | reverse complement strand
GCTAACACAGCCTGGCTTGGGTTTGCAATCGGTAGAAGAACTCAGCAATTAGTTGGTTGGCATTTAGGCCAAAGAGACCCAGTATCAGCCAACTCCTTTGTGGTAGAAATAGCATCTCAAGACCGCATTTGTCGATCTAGAGCTGAGCCTTGGCATTGTTATCAGTGTTGGCCACAGGAGAAACATAGGATTGGCCAAAAAGGGACCGGTGAAACCAGTTAGATTGAAGGCTGTAGCAACATTATTCGACCAAGATTAGGCAGATTTGTCAGAAAGACAGGTTCTGTTTCCAAGAAATGGGAACATCATTTTGAAGTCATGAAGTGGTTGATCGGAGAATATAATTGGGATAGGAAATCAGCTATGATTTAGCACTACCAGCCTTTTTATTCCTGACACAATACGTTAGTCCTGGATATTTCTATCCGACCAGCCACCATCCTCTGATTCTGGGCTGGTTGAATGTCTGTGCTGGGTCAGCTGTGAAAAATCCTAGTAAATCTGGATCTGTCAATTGCCCTCTCTGCAGCGAAATTTCGATTTAGCCTTTTTCTGGTGCCGGATGTTTGTCGATGAAACTACAACCCTAGTTGAAAGGCAGCAAATGACGAATATCAGGAAAAATCTTTCATCATTATGATCAGCGGTGAGATTCCATATATTATTTATCCTCGTTGATCCATCTTTCCCACATTTGCTCGAACTGGTAACCTGAACTTGCTCGATTCAACAGTAAATCATCCTCACCAAGTAACCGAAGCAAACGGTGTTTTTTTCTTTGCGAGAAAATTCAATAACAGCTTGGGTATTAGGGGCGTTATAATTTTACCGCGGTATTTCAACCAACTGTGATTGTGGGTGATAATATGAATATATCTTGGTTTACCTGAGATCTTAGGCTGCTACTATTGATTGACTGCCGCCCACCGCATTATATTTCTAGGCAGGTAGTACAGATAGTATCTGGCAAATATTAAAAACAGATCAATTTGGTGTAAACAGGAAGTGTAAATGAAACTTGGCGACACGACTAACTTTAACCGGGAGTTGATAGCCTGGCTACGAGCCGGGACGTTGGCTACTACTACCGTTAGCAACGTCAGGCGCATATGCATTGTGCTCGCCAGCACTCCGGGGTGTCTGGTCAAAATTAATGAAGAGCGCGCAATCTCGTTCGTAGAAAAGCTGGACATAGATGTTATCAAGCGTACAAACCACTACATGGAAGTATCTTTCGAATTTCGTGACGTACAGTCGGAGGCGTGTTTTCATCTCACGCTTCATCTGTTCAACTTCGGTTACGGGTTTAGACACCCTCTACACAAAATCTGCGGAATAGGGGCTTGGCAGACAATGAAAAGAGGAATTGAAGTGTTACATGCGACAGCCGAGCAGAGATTCATTGGTGCAAACACCTTGCTCAACTTGTCGGAAAGCATCATCGATGAACTGTTTCAGTTTTCGCCTAAAAGGTTGCCTCTGACAATTAGCTCTATCGCTCCCCTGCGAAAAATGATTTTAGGAGTAGCATACTCGACCGGCGAGACGGCTTCTTGACCTTGGTTATTAGATATTTGCGGAGTTCGTTACTGATCATCAACTCACAACTGGGCATGGATAACCGTCAGGGCTCAAGTTGGTGGAAGCCCTGGCAGATGACTTTCCCCCATTTGACGACCGTTGCATACTACCGGGAGGCAAAGAAGTTCTGTTCTTGAAAAAGGCTCAGATTGCTGTTGCCGAACTCTACTAGAGACGGGGAGATTCTCACCGGCAATTTACCTATGGCGATATAGAGAGTTTCACCGTAGCCTGCGATAATGTTCTACCATGTGTGCTAGGAAGTTTGGGTATACTTGAGATTGGTTTGGAATTAGAACGAAAAATGGAGGCGAGAGAATCTATACCTGTGGGCACCGAAGAAGCTCAACTTCGCGTAGCGGCAGTTTTTTGGTCAAAGGAACTCAATGATTACCTGTGCCCCCTGGTAAGGAATCAACAACTTAGGCAGATAGAGGATCATGCCACTATAGGCACGTGCTTCTCTGGCGATAGCGCAGGTTCTCCGATAGCGGATAGCCAATACCCTTCGTGCAGTTAAAGAAGAGCTGGAACTATGGTCACAAAAGAATCAGACATTAAGTTTTTTTTGAATAATCGGATTCTTGCAATGATAGGACCGGAAAAATCGATACGGATTCGTAACTGCGTCTCTATGCGAACTAACGTTTACTAGATCTCTCACGGAGTTGATAATGACCCACTATATCGCGGCTTACGACACGGAATCCGCAGAATGCTTGTCAGCCTGCCGCAAAATTGTTCAGATACATCGTAAGTTTGAAATACCGGGCACGTTTTTCATTACCGGAAAAACGCTGGAAGCCAATCCTAACGAATATCGGGATTTACTTGATGATCCGCTTTTTGAAGTAGCCTCCCACACCTATTCTCACCAGATGCTGCGTGACCATCCATTCTGCGGTCCGTCGGCCCCAGCAGATCAGCGCCGAAACGAGATCATTCTCGGCAAGGCTGCAGTAGAGCGTGTCTTTGAGCGGCCGTGTGTGGGCCTCCGGCCCGGATGTGGCTTTGAAGATGGTTTCAAAAAAGCGTCAGATGTACTCCAATGTCTGATGGAGGCAGGACTACAATATGTGAGCAGTATCCTTTGGGGTAGGGACTATTCGCTGCCCGCTCCGCTGAACCAACCATTCACTTACGCCGACGACGGATTTCCAACCTTGTGGGAGTTGCCGGGACACGGTTGGCACGAAAATCTGTTAAAAAACCACAATTGTTGGGGCGCACGGCGTATTACACTATGGCCTCCAGAGTTTCCCGAGGCAGTTCCACCGACGTTTATCACCAAGCCAGAGGACGAATTTGCAATCAACCGTGTTTTCATAGAGAAGTCCGCCCTGGAGAATCTATGCTTCGTTTCTCTGATTTGGCACCCTTGGTCGCTGGCCGCTTTCGATCCGGAGATGAGAATGCTTGAACTTACCTTCGCTTATGTACGTGAGACTGGGCTAAAGTCGTGTACCTACGCAGACCTTTGTCAACACGCCTCTAAAGAATTAGCAGGCTAAGAGCATGATATGGTAGTCGATGGTGATTGGGTTGTGCGAAGCGAAACACATAGAAGTCTTTTCTATTCGGCTACCTTTTCATCTCTCTGCAACACAGTATCCCCTCTGTCTCGACGTTTGTAGAGGATGAAGGCTGAAATAAGACGATTCTTCTCAAGAGGTAAATTGTAGATTAACGTAAGTCGAATTGCTTTTTATCCTCTCAACGATTGCTATTACTGTAGCTGCGTCAAGCGCATAAGAGATTTGTGTTTTTACTTTCGATGCGATAGGATTGACGCAAAATGGCGACTAACTCCACGTTAGCCGCTATTTGATTCAAAAAAAGCACTAAACTGGATAGCCAAGCGACCTTGTTACTGAAACTTCCGCCACCAAATTAGAAGTGAAATGTTTTTTATTTGTACACTATTCTGAATTCAGGTATCTTAAATTACGGATTAAGGGGAAAATAGATTATGTCTATTAAACAACCGACGATTGAGCAGTCAAGAGTATTACTTAACCGTTCTGATGAAATCATTGTTCGCGGCTGCCAAGGGCACAAACGCAGCCATGATATGCTCTCCATGGGTTACCCTGTCTTTACTCAGCGGGCTAGCGGTGCTCGTTTCTGGGATGTGGATGGGAATGAATATCTGGACTACCTGATGGGTTTCGGTCCCATTTTGTTAGGGTACAACGATCCCGTTGTCAATCAGGCCATCCGAACTCAGATAGAAGAAGGCACGATTTACAGTACAGCCCATCCCAAGGAACTGGAAGTGGCTGAGATGCTGATCGATCTTATTCCAATGGCAGAGATGTTGGGCTTCTTTATCGGTGGTAGCGCCGCCACTTCTGGTGCCGTACGCCTTGCCCGGGCCCACACAGGTCGAGAGAAAATTATCCGGTGCGGCTATCACGGTTGGCACGACTGGACTCAGCCGGAAGGCATCGGGGTGCCAGAGTTGGTTGGCCAATTAACGCTATCGGTCCCGTATGGAGACCCCGACGCTCTGGGAGACTGTTTCAGGCAGCACGACAACCAAATCGCCTGTGTGGTGATGGAAACCATCCAGGGCGACGGCCCACCGGAGGGCTTCTTGCAAGAATGCGTTGACATCGCACACCGGTACGGCGCGTTGTGCGTCTTCGACGAAACTAAAGTTGGCTTTCGAGTTGCGTATAGCGGTGGCAGCGAGTATTACGGTGTCACGCCAGACTTGGCAACCTTCGGCAAGGCGTGTTGCAATGGTTATCCAGGTAGTTTTGTAGTCGGCCGCAAGGAGATTCTGTCCAGTAAGAGTTGCCAATCCGCTTGGTTAGCAGCGACCTTCCACTGCGATCTGCCCAGTCTGGTGGCTCTAGAAGTTGTCATTAGCGAAATGAAACGTCGGGATGGAATCGCCTACCAGTGGAAAATTGGAAACCGCCTCATCGAAGGTGTCAACCAAGCATGTGAAGCCGGTGGGCTGGGCTATCGTTTATCTGGTCTGGGACCGATGCCTAAACCCAATGTGGTGGAGGAAGAGAGGGATCGCTGCATCGCTATGCTTCAGGGTTGTTTAGCCCGTGGTTTCTATCTGCATCCCGGCCACCCGATGTTCCTCTCTCTATCACATACCGAGGATGACGTCGAGGACACGATTATGGCCGTCCAAGAATCCATCGCCGACCTTAAATGAGCAGATGCGCAAATTAGAGCCGCTTGATGATATAAGGCTCGCAGTGTATAGATCCACTCATGTGCGGATACTCCCGCATATTTCCTCCGACGAGGCTAGTCCCAGTGCTGTGGCGTCAATCAGAGTAGACCTACTCCTCTTTTCCCGCGTCGTCCCCTTTGTCCAGGAGCTCTTTCAAATTTCCTAAGACCGTTTTAGCACGATCTCGAATGTCATCATTTTTGGCTGTTTGGCTTAACTTTTCAAGAATACCAATTGCCAGTTGCTTCTCTTCCTGCAGCATATAGGTAATTCCCAGGTAGAGTTGTGCATCTTCGTAAACTTGGCCCTGCGGGTACTTTTGAACGACTGTTTCAAAATTGGAAATTGCCTTTTTGAAGAAGATTTTTGGGTCTAGTTGGCCATCGGCACGTTGCGCATAGTATAGCCCCAAGTTCAGGTAAAAGTCGGATAGATCTAGATTTACCGGTTTTAATGCCAGAATTTGCTCCAACTTCGATTCGGCCAGTTCAACCTTACTTTGCGACAGGTACATCAACCCCAACTCCAGATAGATCGGCAACAGATATCCGCCAGTATTATTGGTATCCTGCTCTATAATCTGATCAATCAAAGGTTGACCTTTGGTTAGATTTTCTCGTTTGATGTAGATTAAGGCTAAATCGGTAGTGGTTTGAAGATCTTGTGGGTCTTTTTGGTGATGCCGAATTAGCTTTTGGAAGGCTTCTTCTTCTGTTAGCGTTTGGCGCATAAGTTGAAGGAATGGCACGGGTGGTCTGTAACCCGAATTGTTGCTAATCAAATCGCCATCAGCACTGGCAAAGACAACCGCAGGGTAGCCACTGACCTTATATTTTTGCTGGAGTTCCTGATTCTCAGGATGTGCTTCATCTTCAGGATTCAGTTTAAGAGCTACAAATTTTTCCGATAATTCGATTACCTGCGGGTCAGTAAAGGTGTCGGCATCCAGCCGCTTACACCAACCTCACCATTCTGTATAGAAGTCGATCATCAATATTTTACCGCTTTGTTTAGCGATTGCGAACCCTTCGGTGGCTGACTTGGCCCATTGAATTTCCGCGGCACAGGTTCCGGTATTGATAATCGGCATCAGACTAAATACGAATATCAAGCCCAATAAGAATATGTGCGAAAACCGAACGGGTGGCCGGTTAATTTGCTGTTTCATAAATAACAACTCCTTTTTCTGATCAATCCTCAGTCAAGCCAAATACCAGGTTGAGAATATGCTTTTGGTCTATTAGCTGAAAGCGATAGTAACATTGGTTGGCTGATTCTCAAGCAGCTTCGATAGCTTCTCGAACCCCTGGGAACTCGTGCCATAAATCAGTATAAGCATCGTATCCGTTTTCAGCACAATCCACGTGGCGCAAGCGAGCAATCGTGGCATATCGTATATCAGCCGAAGTGTTGGGGCCGCCGGTATGCACCACTTGATGATGGGCTAAAATTAAATCCCCAGCCTGGCCTGTCACCTGGATTGGGCCATGTGGCAGATCGACTTTCGGCATGCCGTTAGCCAATAGTTCGTGTCCCTCTCTCTGGAAGAGGCCGGCAAAGAATCGGTGCGATTCTGGCCAGACTGTAAAATTACCCGAATCGACATTAGGCACATCCGACAGATAGATGACAGTAAGAGCGGTAAATCCACGGTGGTAAACCCCCTTGGCTATACCGTTACGACCGCTGCCCAATCCATCCAAATGCCCTCTTGGACTGCCGGCTTCGTTGCCAACAGCAGACGGAAATCGCAGTGCTAATTGCGCCCCACTACAAGGTTGCACATTGCCTTCACCTGTTAAGGATTCGGCTAATGGGATAACAAGGGTGCGATTAAACAAATCAGTAATGCAGGGCGCATCCCGTAACTCGTCGCAGAGTTGAGCGACTCGATGATTGACAGGCTCTGAATCCTGACGTTCTGTATTTCCCACTGAATGATTGATGGCACGTAGTGCTACGTCCACCATTAGTTGTGGAATAACCCTCGGAATCTTCAAGAATCCATTTTGAAAAAATTCTTGCTTTTGGTGTCTGGTTAGCATAACAGATACTCCTCTTCCAATTTTTTCATCGACAAAAGACTGAGTTCCCATCTCGCTGATATTGCTAACGGAGTCACTCGGGTGTCGACATTGGTTACACTGTTTAGTGTTTGTTCTGTTCTAGTAAGATAACATTCCAGGAAGCCTTGAGTAAAACACCTTCCAGTTGCCCATTTTTGACCTCTGTACCACCATAAGCCTGTGGCTTGACCTCGTCTGGATGATCAAACGAATTGAAGGCTTTTAAATTCTCGTGTTCTAATACGGTATGTGACATTATCCGATAGTCTTCAAAATCACGCAGATCTCCAATCAGTGATAAGCCTTGATCTAAGTTGCGATTGACAGCAAATATAGTTAATTTTTCGGCCTCTGGATTCCAAACTGCCACAGATTCCAGATAGGGTACTTGACCAAAGGTCGAATCCTCATAAGTAGGGGATTTGAGATTCAGATCGAGCGCAATTCCTCGTCCGTAAGTGGATGCATGTAAATAAGGATAGAAAATTGTCTGGCGATAGATGCCCCCACCGTTCTGCGTCATAATCGGTGCAATGACATTAACCAGTTGAGCGATACACCCAATTTTTACCCGATCAGCGTGTTTGATTAGTGAAATCAGCATACAACCCACCACCAACGCGTCCTCAAAACTGTAAACATCTTCCAACTGGGGAGGTGCAATCGACCACGGTTCTATTTTTCGGTCATCCTCATTGGAGTGAAACCAAACATTCCATTCGTCGAAGGCCAGCATCATCTTTTTAGAGCTTCGCTTTTTTGCCTTAACGTAGTCACAGGTGGCAATCACTTCCTCGATAAAGGCGTCCATCCCGACTGACATGGCCAGGAAGTTGGGCGTATTATCTGCACGGTTGCCAAAATAGGTGTGCAGGGATAAATAATCAACCAGATCGTAAGTGTAATCTAACACGGTAGTTTCCCAATCGATATAGGTATCCATACCTCGGTGTGAACTGCCGCAGACAATTAATTCGATGGTCGGGTCGATCCATCGCATCACTTTGGCCGACTCCTGTGCCAACCGACCATATTCAGCAGCCGTTTTGTGTCCGATCTGCCAGTTACCGTCCATCTCGTTACCAAGGCACCAAATCGGAATTTTGTGCGGATCCGGATAGCCGTGAGAGATCCGGAGATCACTCCAGGTCGTGCCGCCAGAATGGTTGCAATACTCCACTAATTGGCGGGCTGAATTGACGCCACGCGTACCGAGGTTAATCGCCATCATGGCCTGGGTTTTCGCTTTTTTAGTCCAATCCATAAACTCATCGGTACCGAATTGATTTGTTTCTACGGTTTTCCAGGCTAGATCTAATCGTCGGGGCCGCCTACCTTTGTCACCGACACCGTCTTCCCAGTTATAACCGGATACAAAATTCCCCCCAGGATAACGCACGACGGGAACATTTAATTCCCGTACCAAATCGAGTACATCTTGTCTAAAACCGTCACCATCAGCAGATGGGTGATCCGGCTCGTAGAGTCCACCATAAATAGCTCGCCCTAAATGTTCAATGAAGGCTCCGTAGAGTCGGTTATCAACTTCGCCAATCGTAAATTCGCGGTGTAGGATGATTGTTGCCGGTTTCAACTGTTTTTCTCTTGTTGAATTGTATCTATATTTGTAGTAGGGCGGCTATAATTTCAAATGAGTGGGTTGACAAAGTCCGGTCTCAATTTGGCTGTTTAAAAATTTGGGTTACGACAGTAAGCGAGTTGTAATTTCGGTGATTCAGATGTCGGTTTGAACTTTTTTTCCAGGTTGAAAAAACTGGCACAGGCAAAAGCGATCAGCACAAAAATGAGTACCAACACTGTCGACCATCGGTTTTTGAGTTCTCCTACCCATTCTGACCGACCATTTAGTAGCAATAAAACCAGGGCCAACATCGGCATGAACATGGCACCAATGATGGCATAAAGTAGTTGAATCGACTTAAAACTATACAGTAATCCAATCATTGGTATGAGTGTCAACGCAAACAGATAGAGGCGATAGACAGGATTGTTGGCATCGACAGATTTCAAAGCATCAGTTGACTCTCCTGTATTGAGTGTCTGTTCTTTGCTTCTGATAAGAGTATAAAAATCAGTAAAAATGAAAGGAACGGCCTGCCAGACCCCGAGTAAACTACTGAATACAGCCCCCCAAGCACCGATTAAGAAGGTCCATCGTCCAATACCTCCGAGAGGTTCCGAAAGTTTATCGGCCAGATTAACGACCAGTCTCGCCCCTTTTCCTTCCACCTGAATGGTACTGCCGATGATTACCATGGCCAGACCAAAGACGGCAGTGGCTAAGTAGGCGAAACCGAGATCGAGCCGACATGTTTTGAGATCTGCCGGACTACGGCGACCTTTTTCCCGCATCCAGTATCCGTAGCACAAAACGGTCAGCGTTCCTCCGACCCCGCCCATTAGCGCAATGGTCCATCGCAAACCGTCAGTGGAGACAGCGGAAGTCAATGTTCCGTGCGTATCGACGGGAATTCTGGGGACGACCATCCCCTGTATCACTGCCCCCCAGTCTTCGCAGACCAGTATCGCTGTTAGTAAAACACAGACAAACATGAAACCGATGCAAATGGTCATCACCCGTTCGAAAAGCGGAAACCCACCTAGAAGTACCAAAACTAATCCGAGTAGTCCGTGGGCAATTCCGAAAATCACCTTGCTTCGGTCTGGATCGTCAAAGATCGGCCAGATGGCGTGCATGGTGACGCCACAAGCACTCATCAGGGCTGATCCGACAAAGAAACTCCACAGTAACAGGTAGGGTAAAAAAACAATCGGTACCATCACCCCGAGACGATGAACTGCCCCTTCGAGCAGTGTTTCACCCGTTGCTAACTGCCAGCGCATTAAACCTTCATTTAGCACAAACTTTAGGAACGCACCTAATAAAACGGCCCATAACACCGCTGTTCCGAGTTTGTTGCCGGCAAAAGCTGCGGTGGCTAAGTCACCTGCTCCTACGCCAGTAGCAGTGACCAGGATGCCTAATGCAATGACAGAAAATGTCTCTTTCAGACGTGACACAGCTAGAACTTAACCGAGTAAGTCAGTTCACCTATAATGCGATTGTACCAATCATAAGGGTTCGGTTTCTCTTTCTGTCCGGGCTTAATAGTCTGTCTCAAGTAACCGTTTGTATCCTCTGCTGAATTGTGAAGATGATAACGGAAGGCTGGTTTTATATTAACTGTACGATGATCTTTCTCGGCTAGCGTTACCGTATATTGAGCATGAAGATAAGCGACACTGTAAAATTCTGCCTCCTGAAACCGCTGCTCAGTTGTGGACCAAGGATAATTCTTAATCTGGGCAAACTCAGCAAAGGTATTGAATACACCAGCCCCTAGCTCTTTGACTGAAAAACCGATATGCCCTACTAAAATGTTGCTTTTCTCATGGTCTTCTCGAAAGAAATCGTCTGGATTCTGACTGACCTGGGAAAAGGAATAACCTCCAGCCAAGTTCATACTGGCAGTTTTACCGATCTTCTGTTCCATCAACATTCCGGCTGTCAAACGAAATGGCTGCCGCTCTCCCCTGGTGCCTTGAGGCTCCAGTTCATCAACTGAACTTAAAGTAACAATAGTTGTTGGTGTAAATGTTAGGCTTTTAGTCGCCTCTATTTTATAGTTAAAGCCTAAAGATGTCTGGTCACTAACGGTTGCGTTATCTTTAGGCTCAGGCCCCTCATAATAGACCGGTGTAGTTATACTATCGACGGAGACAAAGGTTTCCAGGTTAGCATACGATAGAGCCGCTCCGGTAAAGGCGTTGTTACTAATAATCATATAGGGTAAATTGAGGGGGTGATCTGGATAGTAGTGGGTATTCAGCAAGAGATTTCCCTGCAGAGGGAGTTTACCAATGTTGAAGGCGAGTTTGCGTTTTTTGTAACCGATAAAAAGGTTCTGAAAATCGACAGGGCCAGTGGAAGCCGAGCCGTGGGTTTTCGGACTGGCAAGATAGGACGGTGAGTCGTTTCCCATCTTGTTCCAATTTTCCAGGGAGTTGGTAGATAGTTGCGTCTGGAAGTAGAAATGATCAGCCACGTCGGCTTTGATATTGATTCGAGCACGGTAGAGATAATAGCCGTCGACGAATCTCTCTTGTGTCGTCGGTGCCCCGACCGATTTATCCTGGTAGGTTTTCACATCCAGTCGAGGTTGGATGGCGGCATCGCCGGAAAAGTAGATATGGGCCCTGGCTGAAGTACCGGTTAGCACGGTTGCCGTTAGCAAACAAAAGAGGATGCTAGTGGATAATCTGTATTTTTGGCAAAACATGATAGATTTACTCCTATCTTAACCAGATTGGATTTGTCAATATATAAACGTATCTCTCTAATATTATGGATTAGTCGCCCAGACCGACTAAAGTAGGAATACACATCTGTTCTTATGCGAGTCCCTGTTTTTTTCGGTAGATCCATTCGAGTCCGAATAAGAAGATGAGGACGGCTAAAATGAGGGGTAAATCCCAGAGATCAATAATCCTCAGTTGGGTCGTTGCCGACTCTACCAGGGGAATTTGCTTGAGCATTTGTGTTACGGGTTGATCGGAGTCGGTTACTGAATAATATCGACCGCCACTGGCTGCGGCCAACTGTTCCAATACTTTCCGATTAAGCGGAGTAGTGGTAAATTCCTGTCCAGCATCGGCTACCGTAAATAGCGTAACTTCAGGACCCAGGATTTCGACTGACGACTTCGAACGGCCATTTGTCTCGCCAATCGAAGAGGGGGTTGTACCGGGAAGAGTTGCCTGTACCTGAACCTTGTAATCGCCCTGTTGCGGTGGGTTAAAGTATGCCGTATAAAGGCCAGGCTTGGCAAGGTCTGAATCCAAGCGAACCTCTTGTGCCTCTGCCTGCAAATTCGAGTTGGCGTCGTCTACCGTTTCTGGTCGTGTCAGATAAGCGGTGACAGTAGCTCGATTGACCGGCTGATAGTCGGGATCAAGTACGGTGGCACGGAGTTCGACCCGCTCATCCGGTGCATAAGTTGCCTTCTTAAGATCCACCATTAGTCGCTTAGTCGGTGAAGTGGCAACCCATTTAACTATCTGTCGCCAAAATCGATGGTAGCGTGTATCGTCTTTGCGAGTCATCATCTGCCAACGCCAAGAGTCGTGTGGCGTAAAGATCATCACCCGACCGCGGTTGTATTCGTGTCGCGCTAATAGAATCCGTGGGCCAAATTGATTCCGGTCTGAGGGGTGCGTAGCCAAGACGACTGCGCCTGCTTTCGCTCGCTTCACTTTACTGTAACCTATTAGCTCGGGGAGTTGATGCCACTGCCGCAAGTTATCATAAGCGCCATCAGCAAAAGTTAGAAGGGGGCTCTTTCGGCCGGCATCACTTAGTGTGAATTTAAATCGGCTGGGTGAAGTCGGAAGATAGTCGGTCGCCAGTGGCTGACCAAGTTCGATCTCGACCGGTAAAACACTGGCAATAGGGGTAACCAAATATGACCCTTCCCGATTGGGGTGGCTTAATGACAGAGATCCCCCCAACAGCAACAGCCCACCACCTTTGAGACGAACAAAATCCGCGATTTGCTGCAACTGTTGGTCGGTAAATGCTGTTGCCGACAGATTGCCAATAATGATCGCGTTGCAGTCGAAGAGTTCTGTTCGGGGAGCTGGGAAAAAAGACCCTGTTGTGGTTGGCGATGTTCCAGCGGAGGCAAAACGGGTTCCACCGAAATGTTGGTTGTCTAAGTTACTGGTCCGGTAACGGTCGGTCAACAGGATATTGGGATCTTTCTTCAGAGTTCTCTTTAGAAAAGAGAACTCCTGTCTTGGACCTCCTTCCAAATACAAAACCTTTAGTCTTTGGCCAGGGACAACCTTCAATAGTAAATCTTGACTATTATTTTGTGGCACCATCTCCTCAGCTTCAATTTCGACCCGATACTTCTGAACGCCAGCTCGACGGGGCACAAAAGAGAGTTCGGTGCGTTTGAACCGCTGGTCTGTACCGAAATCTACCTCCTGGCGACTAACAACTCGACCATCGTGAATCAGGCGCACATTGACCGTGGACGCTGTTTTACCACTACGTTTAATTGTTAATGAGAGCCTGGTAGGCTGATCTTCTTCGATGATGGACGGTGGCTTTACAGGTTGCAACATAAAATCTGGAAAGGCCTCCTCTGAGCCGACTCCAACGGCGTGGATTGGAATCTTGCGATCTCTCATCTGGTAAGCCAACTTCAACAGGTGTTGGGGGGCAAGTTGACGACGGGTCTGGTCGATCCCATCGCTGAAAATGACAATCCCGGATAATGGCAAGTGCTGTAACTCTTTGGCTACATTGCGAATAGCAGTCTCGAGATCGGTTTCCCAACCGGTGGCACTCAGGGGTTGTTGGGCGGGAATTGGGTAGGCAACGCGGTCAAAACCGAAAGTTCGTACCTTGAACTTTTCCTGCAATCTCAGGTAGAGACTATCTTGCCTAACAGTAGACGTCATCGGATTAAAAAGGGTCTGGTTTACCGTCTCAATACGAGACCTCTGGTCTGGCAGATCTGCAATTTGCATGCTTTTGGATTGATCGACTAACACGGCTAAATAGCTAGCTTGTGGCTGGGTATCATGTAAACGAAGGAAGGGCTTCAGCAGAATCAGCAGGAGCATCGATAAGATCACGGTTCTCAACGTAGTCAGAAGTACTAGGGAGAAACGGCTTATCCGGTGTTGCACCGGCCGATAGGAAAAATAGGCTAAACCGGTTAAGCCGATTAAGATCAGCAACAGACTGAAACCAGACAGAGGATAACCGAAGGCAAACGTTCCTTCGGTAAAAATCTGGTTCGACCATTCGGTCGGCAGAAGTGTGTTGAACAACCACTCAGTCATTGTAGACAACGATGTGGCGCGATTGTACTGTACTATTGGCCCTTCGAACCAAATACTCGTGATCGCGGGCATCAGCTAATAGTGGTTCGTCCTGTTCGGCGTGGGGGGTCGTAGAGCGCTTGCTCCTCCGGTGTCGGATCAGCAATTGGACACTGGCCGTGCGGAGATCCCCACGATAGGAATCCAGGCGAATACTTGAACAGAATCGATCTTCTCATTCGGTCACTTCGTTTCCACGGTAGGGTTCCGTGGACAAGCGCTTCGTTAAAGATGACCACAGATCCAGCCGGAGCCACAATACACTGTACACATCCCAAATCGTCTTCCACAGATAAAATGGATCTCGGTGGTCGATAGTTAGACTTATGGCTACCGGGAACGCAGGCAAACCCACCATCACCCTCCTGCACATCGGTCAGTTGCCAGGCTGCTACGCAGAGTCCGCAGTGCATCCGACCGTGAGCGAAGTTATGGTACTGACTGGGATCAAACGTCATTCCACCGTGTAGCCAGTGGCCCTCTGTACCTTTAGTCATCTGGATCAAACCTGGCCCATGATCCAGTCGAAAACCCTCCCCCAAAATCTCGTTTAAGATGCCAACCACGCGGGGATGCGATAACATTTTACGAAACGGCTCACACCACGGTCGGTCAAAGGATAACGGATTCTGGCGAAATTCGCCCCTTCCAGTCTCTGCTGTTAACGCTAGCGAGTCATGGGATAAACCTGGTGTTCGATTAGCAATTAGATCGCTGTGCCGTTCGGTAGCTTGGTTAGCCGCTTTCACCTCCTCTGGTGTCAGCACATCTTCGATCACAATATATCCCCACAAGTCAAAGAGGAATTTTTCTTGTTCTGTCATTGTTCACTCCTGTTTTTCACTAGATTATAAATTATAGCTGAATGGGTTTTTAACTCAAGGACAGCGGACCGGCTATCACCATTCCGTGCTGGCGGTATCCGGGGGAGTTTCAGGCTCAATCTGGTGAGACCTCGCACAATCCGGCAAGAGGCTGAACGATCGGGCATTAATGTGAGTTTATCACAAATCGGAATAAAAAACACCAGGATTTTCATCCTGATGCTTAATAGTGCCAGTCGACTACTGACACCTACCTTCAGTAGATAGTCGTATACTCGGCGTGCTTTCAATGGCGTACTCTCCGGCTTATGCCAGGTGATGTTGCTGGGCCAAAAGAGGCCTCTCTTCGATAGGATTGCGATAGACTGACACTATTAGACTGGCGCTTACTTATATAGATCAACGACCAATTTCTTATTAATATCCTACATAAGGAGGCTGAAGTTCCTATGGCTAAGGTATCCTCAGGCACTTAACCTGTCAGTCAAAGCAAGATTGTTATCTGGAAAGGTATTCTCGATTTACCACCTTCTGTCCCCATCCCAGAGGTCAGATATATTCGCTAGTATCGGTGACAAGAACTACGGTTGAGTCAAAGATAAAACTGTTACAACAGCGATTCAGCTAACTCGATGGCCATACCTACCCATCGACACGGTACTTCTCTAGCACATCCAGATCCAACTCACAACCCAACCCGGGTGTTTGAAGTACGGGTGTATAGCTGTTGGTAAAAGTGAATCCTTCGGTAATCAGATCATCAACCTGTGTCCAACTGCTGACAAAATCACTTGCCAAAAGGCAGTTGGGCGCAATGCTGGCTGCGTACAGATAAGATTTCTCCAGAATACCAAGATCGTTTCCTGAACCATGCCACACCGGAATGTTAGCCGCTTGAGCAATAGCTGCCGTTTTAACGAAGTTGACCATTGAACCACCGAGGTTGAGGTGGGATTGCTAAAATAATATAGAGGTGCTTTTGTATAAAAAAGTAGAGCCCAGGACAGGTCAACAACCATTATGGGATACTTGGAATAACATCCTGTGCGCCGTCTGAATCGGGCCAGATAGCGACTGACATTTGCATTTAAACTTTCTATTTGAGTGGTCTGTTTTTGGCCTCTAATCTGTTCTGCCGAGACAATTTGTTTCTAGATCTTAAATCCATCGGTCGCCATTTGAACAATGCGGTGGACATTGAGTTTGCCAAGCAATCTGTTCCAGGCTTTCTTACTGCTACCGCCAACGTGTAGGTAATAACTTGCTGATCCAATCTGTCGATCGCAACCCAGAGCCATAATTCCAGAAATTCCTGGATATTGTTTCCAAATTGTTTGATCCAATTGAGCCGCTTGACATTACTCAGCCCTAATATACGCCCGGTACCTGGTGACCCATTGCCCTCCAAAGACAACTAGAGTGCTAATAGCTTTTTATCTAATCGATCTCCATGCCGGTATGATTAAGTCTAACTTATAGCCATATTGTTGGCATTTGTACCGTTGTCTGTCGGTTACTTTTCCGCTGTTTACTTTGTTATCAGATCCACCTTTTGGACCGTGCATCACAGACTCCTTTTTTTACCGCATATCATATATATTTTGGGTAAAGTCGTAAAAGAGCCACTAAACATGACACCTTTCATGTGGTTTAAGAATGAGTTTTTTCGGTCATTGAATACTAGCATTTCTATGATTGTATCTCCAAACATATTCCGCC
>Ga0208128_1000470_pt1 | contig 16385 bp, 12 predicted proteins | sample ETNtaG_35_FD_185758 | JGI IMG/M metagenome (GOLD analysis project Ga0208128, IMG submission 185758) | Marine microbial and viral communities from oxygen minimum zone, Eastern Pacific Ocean - ETNP201306PF51B (SPAdes) (version 2) | ecosystem: Environmental > Aquatic > Marine > Oceanic ... | reverse complement strand
ATTGATATTGAACCGATTCTTAAACCAAAACCTTCACCTAGTCACCAGTAGTGACCGGTTATCAATTCGCGCTCCAGACTACCCCTGCCTAGTCGCGCATTTAACCAGACAACGGCAAGCTGACCTGTCACTATGGAGTGCAGCGGAATAACGGCCAGATACAACGAGCATGTAGTTCGGCAATTTTATTCGTCATCTTTGATCAGATCTTTGATCAGATCTTTGATCTTATTCAGACTTTCCAAGGCCGCTTTATCGAGATTGTCCTCACTGCCACCGCCTCGAAGTGGAGAGCACATTTCATAAGCAACATAGCCATTGAACCCAGCTTCTCTCAGCCCTTTAAAAAAGGTTACCCTCGCATGAGAACACATTCAGACCTGGGCAACTAGCAGTACCGCTCTTGCCACTACAGCGTATCGAATAAAAGAGAGGTTTGTGAGTGCCGACTCGGGAACGGGTTATCTAGCCAAGATCCACCTGTACTGGCCGATTCAGGTTTGCCGACTTCCAGGCCGCTTCGGTCAGTTGAATTACCCGCAGACCGTTGGCGGAATCAATCGGATTTTCAGTCTGGGTACCTCGGATTAACTCGATGAAAACACGGTCCTTATTATCACCCATCGGTAGATCATCGGCTGTGACTTCGACGCGACCAGTACCTTGCTCTTCCCTGTAGATCTTACCCTGGCGAACAAAAAGGGTACCCTCTTCCAGCCAGATGGTGAAATCTTCAGACATGCCACCGACCGCATGCCCTACTACGCTGATATTGCACAGCGTTCCGGTATCGAACTTGATGGTCATAGCCGTCAAAATATCGACTTCACAATCCTTGTAGTCCATCATGGCATAGACTTCACTCGGACTGGCCTCCAGAATCCACAACAAAATGTCGATCAGATGACTTCCGGAATCGTTGAGTTGCCCACCACCGCTCAGTGCCTGCGTAATTCGCCACCGCCCTTGTTGTCCTCGATACCAGTTTTGGCACTGATGTGCGGTGACGAAGTTGGCTTTGCCCAGTTCGCCGCTCTGTACTACCTGTCGGCAGTACATATAAGCGGGCTGAAGATGGCGCTGGTAACCGATCATCAGATGTTTGCCGGTCTCTTCGACTTTGGCTATCACCTGCTTGGCATGATCCACTGTACAGACCATCGGTTTCTCAGTATGGACATGGCAACTGGCCTCCAGTGAATCCATGATTTGACTAAAATGCAGCGTATGGGGTGTGCTGATCACCACCGCATCCGGTTTGACTTCAGCTAACATCTGCTGGTGATCAGTAAAAGTGGGTACCTGGTTGTCCAGGTCAACCGACTCTTGAAAGGCGTCAATTGCAGCCTGACTGACATCCACCAGGCCGACGATTTCCGTTCCTTCTATCCCGGAGACACTACGACCATGCCCTCGTGAATTTCCACCACAACCGATAAATGCAACCCGAATTGTATCTGGCATCCTGTACTCCTTCTTGTAAGGGGGAATGTCCAGTGTACGTCCACTTGTACACTGGACTTCGCTATTAATGGTTAGTTCACTTAACCCTGATTGGTCGTCAACGTGGTCATCGACCGTAAGTTGAGCAGTGGGGTACGAATCCCACCCGCACAGGGAATCATTACTCCCGTATCGTAGAGGGTCAAAGCGGCGATGGTTGCCCTGGCCACATCTTCCGGCTCACCAGGGCGGTACATCATAATATAGCCTTTCTCTGCCGCTTCAACGTAGTCTGGAATCCGCACTCGGGCCAGGTCAGTATCGGTAACACCGGCTTCGATACCGTTGACCTTGATGCCTTCTTCGGCCAACCGGCCGGCAAAAGTTCGCATGCTCATCTCCAATCCGGCTTTGGAAACGCAGTAGGCGGCACGATTGTCCGACCCCGCTTGAGAAGAGATCGAAAGGGTAAAGATAATTGCACCTCTGATCTTCTGCTGGATCATGTAGTTGGCTACCTTTTGCGTGAGGAAGTGTGGGCCTTTCAGATTGGTGTCCATCACTGCATCGTAATCTTCCGTCGTTTCTTCCAATATATCCGATACTCTGGTGATGCCAGCATTATTGATCAAAATTTCAATCGATCCCAGCCGTTCGGTTGCCGCCTGGATTAATTTCTGATGGTCGGCTAAATTACCGACATCGGCCTGAACAATTTCAGCCTGTCTACCCATCGCCTGGATCTGTTGTTGAACCTCGGTTGCTGCTTCTCGATTACTGTTGTAGTTAATTAATAGATTGCAACCCTGCTGGGCTAGTTCGAGGGCAATGGAGCGCCCGATCCCTCGACTAGCTCCGGTGACGACGGCATTTTTTCCGTCAAATGAAATATTCTTGGCAAAGAACCCCGAATCCGATTCCATAGTCTCCCTCGTGTTTACGGCTGTATCTCCACTACGATACGCCGATAGCTGTAGAGGCACGGTTCCCCACTGTCTTTTACCTCCAGGATGATGTGTACGGTCTCCGCCTGCTCAACCTGTGGAGCAACAAAATTGGCGGATAGATCAGACTGTACCTCAATCTTCAGGTCGATTTCCAGGCTACCTACCTCCTTATACTGAAACCAATCGACGGATACTCGGTCTCCATCCGGATCCGTGGTACTTGTAGCATCGAGCTGAACGGCTTCACCTGACCTGATAGTCAGATACACCACGCCACGACTGGTATCTCCGGCAAAACCGGCGATGGGGTTGTGGTTGGCATCCTGAAACCGATCTGCTATTGTCCAGTCGATGCGGGCGGCGAAATCGTGTTGATAGGCCTCTCGCCATCGCCAAATAGTGGCTTTGTTGGTTTGATGGGTTTTATCATCGGTTCCGATCACCCGATCGGTGGTATCGGTCCAAATGGGATGTGTCTCCTGCTGGTAGTGCCACGGCTGTTGGTTCGGGGTGTAAAACTCGTACCGCCCGCCCCAACTTCCGTAATTGGGTTGGTCGGGAACTCCCAGACCGTTCGGCACCAGATAAAGGAAGGTCGGCGTATCGCCTTCCAGCAGATACTTAGTTCGTGGATGAAGTGCTCCTAGGGGGCCGTGGTTCTGGCGAATGTGCTGGTCTAACCAGGGATTGTCAACGATCTCAAAGTTAGCCCCTTCAAACCGGCCGTGAAACTTGTCGCCCGAGATCCCAACCCAGGTCGAGTGGTGATACCCGCCACCGTCGTTCTCTTCATAGCCGGGACTGACGATATAAAACAGGTTAGGAAACTGCTGGCGAATCCAGGGAGCACTGTTATCCTGATCGGAGATGGTATAGACCCGCAATTTGGAAACGAAGCGGTCTACCTCTGCCGTCGAACGGCTCTGCTGAACCTCCCATAATGCCTGGGCCAAGCAGTTTGCTCCGCCCCAGACGCAAACCCAGACAGGTCGTGGATCCGGCTTATCGACGGCTTCAACGATCAGTTGCGATCCCGCAGACGTCTTACCCTGGCCAACACCATCCATTCCATAAACCGGTAGACCGGTTTTAATACGGTCCATTAAAAATGTCATCGGTGGATAGTTCGGGGCGTGCGTCAGTAGATTATTCCGAACCTGGTCGTAGGCGATAACCCGTTCCTCAATCTGCTCTGGAGCCACTCGGTTACGAAGCCAGCAGGAGGTGGTTGCAACTAACCCTTCGACATCAAATTCGTTAACGTAGCACAGAAAGCGCACCATCGACTGTTCGTCGTCGGGTTCGTTGGTAATATCAGTTAGGACAATAACCCTGGATCGGTCTAGTTGTTGAATCTGCATCTCATTTCCAACAGTACAAACACAAAAATTCTGAAAATCACAATTCTAAGCGGATCTATCGACTAGGTATGATAAAGTCGGAGGCGAAGCGCTTCCACGTCTACTCGCGTATCCGTTCGGGCCGAATGATTACAGGCCTCCATCAGAATCCAAGTGTCCAGGGTCGATGTCTGGATCCACTCTCGATCCTGGCCGGTTACTATGGCGTTAGCGAAGGCATCAAATTGGAGTCGATCGTCTTCGATCAGGCCCGCGTGCAGGTCTTGCAGGGTCAGGTCCTCGATACATTCACCGTGCTGGAACAACTGCAGGTGGCCAGCGTCCCGGCGCAGGTCTCCATCGGTTCCGTGGAAACTCCAACTACCACTCCAACCGAAAGCACCGGTGTGGCCAGCCCGTGTGCCTGTATAGCTAACGGTAGCCCCGTTATCGAACTCCATCAGGGCATTTCCACCTGCCGTTCCCCATACGCCGGTCTGTGCCAGCGACGGTTCCTGCCGGTTGTGGACGCGGGCCGTGACGTAATGGGGCAACCCTTTGGCGGCGACCAACTGGTCGATCTGGTGGCTACATCCAGCGTGGAAAAATAGTCCCTCAACGAAGGCGTCAGGCTGACGTGAATCCGGGCCGGTAAACAGGTTTTGACGAATCCAGAAACGGCACTCTCCGCCCAACATTTCCCCAATACCGGGATCCTCCCTTAACCATTCTCTCATTTTGGCTGCAGCCGGATTCCATCGCTTGTTTTGACCTTGCATCAATACTAGGTCGGGATTGGCCCGATTAACAGCTAAAATCTGACGGAATTCGTCCTGGCTGGTGACAATCGGTTTAACACAGATAGTATGCATGCCCAGATTAAGGCTTTCAACCACCAATTTAGCGTGAGCCGTGGTAGCAGCGTAAATCAGGCAGACCTCCGCCTGATGATGCGATCTAGCCTCGGTGATCGAGGCATAGACGTGTTCCTTCAGACCTGCTGGAACATCGCCTTCCAGGCGATCGATATTAGTCCGAGCCAGCTCAAGATCTAAATCGACGCAGGCCACCGGTGTGAGTCCGTTACAGTTGACTAGTGACTGCAGTCGCCCAAAAGCAAAATTAGAACAACCGACATGAATAGTTGGAATTGGCATTTCGAATCTCCTTTCTATTTGTTAGTCTGGCAGCCTCTTCACAGTTCTCAATAACGGCGTGTAACTTATACCGGGTAGAGGTCCATGGCTTCTACCCACTGCGTCAGATGGTCATGGCTGATATTTTGATCCGAGAGGTCAAGAGGGCGGCCACGTGTATCGACTACTAAGCCGACAATCCCACCACTAATCTGCCGCTCGATCGCCATCCCTTGCCCAGCTCCTACATCAAAGCGGTGATTGGGTTCGATTTTGATGGTTACGGTCTGATCGGTATCAAGTGGATATCGCCGGATTTGACCTGCTTCGATCTCCTCGGTTACGCTGCCTGTCGGCAGGTCTATCGTTATCTTGATTTGACCATTGCTGCCAACCGGTGCTAAGCAGGGGCCAAGGTGAATCAGGCAGTCTCGTTTAAACACCTGTGTCGCTGCATCGGGATTCACTTGGGCTAAAACCCCCAATTGAGGCATCATAAAGATGCTATCTACCGCCAGTTGGGTGAGACCTTCCGGTTGAAAAGCATCTATCATCATCATCATAGCCTGTTGACGGCGAGGAGCATGCGACAATACCCCACCGCTCCCAACCAACAGATCTAATGAGAGTAGATCAACCAGTGATTGCCCCGACTCGGTCTGGTCAAAAGCATCGGAAATAGTGCGTTGTTGCTGCACACCGCGTAACTCAACAGCTAGGCTCTTGTGCTGTTCAAACGCCAGCCGCAGGGCCTCTCTGGCAATGGCTTGCTCTAAAATAAGGTCCGAAATGGTCTGGGGAATAGTGGTTGGGCGAATCATCTTGTTTTTGATCTGGTTGCCTAAACTCACTTCAGATAACGATTCCTGTTGCAACCGTAACCAGCGTAGAACATTGTCGATCCCCGCTTCTGCTACCACATTAGAGATACTATAGCTCATCCCCAAATTGGCACTAACGGTCCGGTTAAAAATGGGAATGTCTTCACGGTTACGAAATACCGAAAAAACGTCGGTCGTGGCACCACCGATGTCTACACCCACAACCTGGATCTGTTCCTGATCAGCGATAGTCTGAATTATGGCCCCAACAGCGCCTGGTGTCGGCATAATTGGAACATCGGCCCAAGACATCAACTTTTTATAGCCGGGGGCATGCGCCATGACGTGTTCCAGAAATTGGTCCTGGATTTTCAGCCGAGTCGGCATCAGATTTTCCTCTTCTAACACCGGACGCAGATTATCTACCATCTCTAGCGACATTTTGCCTTCTAGCCGATCGGCCACAATGCCTCTAGCCTCTCTATTACCGGCATAGATCACTGGCATCTGATAGGAGATGCCAAGACGGGGTTGCGGATTGGCAGCAGCCAGGATCTCAGCCATCTCCGCAACATGAGTGGTGGTACCGCCATCTGTCCCACCGGAGAACAGCAACATGTCGGGACGAAGCTGGCGTATTCGATCGATTTTTTCGTGTGGCAACCGGCCGTCATTGGAGGAAATTACATCCATCACAATCGCCCCAGCTCCGAGAGCGGCTCTTTCTGCACTCTCAGCGGTCAGGTTGCGGACTACTCCTGCTACCATCATCTGCAATCCACCACCGGCACTACTGGTCGAAATGTAAAGATCTACCCCCTGGTCTCCAGCCTGTGGTTTAATGATCCGTTGATCGTCATCCAGCAACCGTCGAGCTGCCAACTCCTGAATCTCAGTGACAGCATTAATCACGCCAGCGGTGACATCTTCAACCGGAGCTTCAACCGTCGTTGGAGCTTCACCACGAACGGTCAACTGATATTCCCCGTTTGGTTGGCGTTCAATAAGAATTGCTTTGGTTGTTGTACTGCCGCAGTCGGTAGCCAAGATTGAGCGGACAGTTTCCTTTTCTGAATTCATGCTCTGATTTCTAGTCGGCGGCTCCTAGTCGCCAACCTCTATAAGGATTAAGTTAGGACTTGAGAATTCACTATTCAAACTTCTCACTCCTCGCTTCATCCTTCTCACTGGTCTGTTCGATCAATTGAATTAGGTGTTCTAGATTCTGGTCTTGTTCGATGATAAGTGCAAATTTCTGAAAGTCAGTTGTGTTAAAGATCACTTGAACGAAAGGGTTGAGGGCAATCATCAATTGACCCCCAATCAGGTGAAGGGGCTTACACATCTCCAGCGTTAGAACAGCCGGCGCAGTTAAACGGCGTTTGACAATGAAGGTCGCCACTTTCTGTAATAATGCTTGCTGTTCTTCGGCTGGAATTTCGTCGATGATGAAGGGCGTATGCATCTGCTATCTATCGCTGCTACAGGGACGACTTACACTATCCCGGCGACTGTTGGAGAGTCAAGCCCGGTGAGTAGAAGGCATTGGTGGAGTCGGATGGATGGATACATCCGCGGGGACATTCGCTTCTACTTAAGAATAATCATCTTTCTTAAGTATTCAGATGGATACATTCGAGATGAGGAACCTGCATCGGCTGACTGATCTGATTTTATCAGCGCCTGATAAAAGTAGATACCACTACCGACCCGTTCTCCTTGATGGTTGGTGCCATCCCAGTAAACGGCGCGTTCACGGCTCCGGTAGACACCAGCTAACTGGTGCCCCAGATCCAATTTGCGGACCTGGTTACCATTGATGTCGTAAAGCCTCAGGGTTAGATGTCCGTCCTGTGCTAATTGATATGGAATCCAGGTTTCCGGGTTAAATGGATTGGGATAGTTCTGCAGGAGCCGGTTTTGTCTTGGCAGGGCAGTCCAGCCTGAAGATTGATACCGCACAGCTCTCTCCATATCTGCACCGGTGATCGTCACTGTCCGGGGTTGGAAGATTGTGTGCCCATTTGCGTCAATTGGGCGAATTCGAAGTTGATCGCCTTCTGTCACCACAGCCCTGCGGTTTAAATCGATGAAACTGGCATACCCCAGTGATTGGTCAGACGGTATCAGTTGGGTTTGACCCGAGCGTAGATTAGTGATTTCAGTAGCAGATGACCTCCCGGACGAAGGGAGGTCTATGGCCAATACAAAGGCCCAAAGGCCGATCCCCGGTTGGCTGTTATCTGTTGGCACTAAGGGGAAGTGAGAGGGAGGTGCCCCTTGAGTAGGGTTGTTCCAGACCGTGCCGGTGAAAGTGATTGATTGCGTTGCCGTCACATTTAGGATGTAGCCGATTCCACCTTCCAGGGGAAATGAAGAGCTCGTCGATAAATCAGGGATGTAAGGCACAAACGTCTGCGTTGGCACATCGAATCGCATGACTAAAGTGGCATCCGTCTGCTCTGCTAGTGTGGCTGAAGTGATCGGCGTAATCGATCGTACCGGCAGAGAAATGAAGTTGAGTCCTTTTTCTAAATGGATCGTAAATTCGCCTGTTGGTTTGGTGGTAAAGCGTGCCTCATCGGAGAATTCCGACCACATGCCACTCGAGTCCTGATAGCGCACCCGCCAGTAATAGGTTTGGTTAAGTTGAATCAGCTCTTTAACCCGGATCTGCACCAAATTAAGGTTGTCGCTGCCGCTATCGTAGACCAATACCTCATAATCCCCAGCAGTGGTTGTAATCTGCCACTGAGAGGCTTGATGTTGATCTAGAACATTGGGGTCAGAGAAATCGGAACTTTGCAATTGAATGCCATCGTCATTTACCAACTGCTCGCGAGCCGCGGCATGATGATCGAAAAGCAAGGCTATCGGCCGATTGGGAGGTTGTGGCGTCTCCGGGTCTGCTGGTGATTTGAACAGATTGGTTCTTTTAACGGTTGCAATTCGATCGTCTGTTTCTGCTAGCAGTCGGAGTGTGTAAGTTCCATCTGGTAGCTGGCTCGTATCCCAGACGGTTAGAGGTGAATCCGGGATGACAGGGGTTTGACCATCTACGATTCTCGTCCACCCCTTCTCGGCATCCGTACCGGGGGCGTACTCCAGCCGCCAGCTTAGATCTGCGGTATCACCTGAGACTCCAACTTGAACGACTACCTCGATTTTTCCCATCATTTGGGTATTATCAATGGGAGCAACCAGGTTAACCGTGGGTAAAGATCCCATGTATTTGACGGCCTGACTGCCAGAGATATGGATGTTACCAGCATTATCGGTGGCACGAGCTCGGAAGGTAAGTAACACATCGCTAGTTGGTGGTGTAAAAGTGTAACTCCAGTCGGTCAATTGCGGATTAAAATTGGGGTTAGTGGTATCATCCACCAGCACCCAACCAAACCCACTGTCAATTTCGATCCGCCGTACCCCAGAAAAGGTGTCCGCCACTTTTCCTGAAAGTCGAACACCGCCGGCCTGGAAGTTAGCTCCAGCCGCAGGAGAGGTGATTTCGATTCTAGGTGCATCGTTATCGATAATCAGTGTATTAGAAGAAACCGTTGACAGGTTACCGGTGTTATCTTGAATAGTGATGTTTAGATGGGTGCTGGAAACACCAGAGAAGTCTCGCCCTGGAATTTGCCCTTGTATCTTACCTTCAGGAGTAACCCCTACTTGATCTAAAAAACTTATTTCAGACTCTCCTGCATGAAGAACGGCATCGACCACAGTAGCACCGATTTCCGCTGCGCCAGAGACGATCATGGTAGCATTGTTACGAATGAAATGCACTCCGGCAGAATCGGCATCGGCCTCCAGTCCGGCTCCGGAAAGAGTGATTCCCACCTTAACCGGGGTGTTATCAACTATGACCTCAATCGTTTTAGAGACGGTCACCACATTAGTATCGGTGACACGAAGCCGAAGCCAGTAAGGCCCATCTTTTAGTTGGGTGGTATCCCACTGCCCAAGCTGACTCAGCTTGGGTCGTTGACTGGAGAACTGGATGGGGGTGAAGTCTTGATCAGATATATCTGTCGAACTGATAGCTAAATAGTCGAGAGTCCAACTCTGTAGATCGGTGCTATAAGCAAGGCCTGTGACCATCACAGTACCACGAAGACGTGTAATAATAGAACCTTTAGTTTCCTCTATAGACTTGCTTGGCGTAATAGATTTAATCTCGGCCTGAATATGATTAGCCAGAACAATTGATTTAGCAATGGCTGTGTCGGAGATCCGTGGTAAAACGTAGGCTTCGACAGATTCCAATACTTCACTATCGGTTGAGCCTCCAATGGCATAAATTATACGTCCAATAGAAGCGATCCCGTGATACTGCCGAGCTGTTGGCATCGGAGCCGCTGTTGACCAAGTATCCGTGGCAGGGTGATAGACTTCAACCGTACTCAGAACTCGGCTCCCGTCGTGACCGCCGATGACATAGATCTTATCGCCGACGACCGTGGCACCAAAACCGTAGCGTGCGGTCGGCATCGACTGAATCTCTCTCCAGACATCTCGATGTGGGTCGTACATCTCAACAGTGGCCAGATAGCTATTGCTGTGGCCACCGATGGCGTAAATTTTATCACCAAGTGTTACCGCGGCAAAAGATTGACGAGCAGTATTCATCGGAGCCAGCGTCTCCCAGCGATCTTGTACGATGTTATATGCTTCGTTGGTATTCAACAACGAACCACCACCATCACCTCCGAGGACATAGATTTTACTACCCAAGAGCACTGAAGATAGGGCTTTTCGTGCAGTCGGCATTGGTGTGACTGCCTGCACATTTTCTCTTTGAAAAGAGACAAACTCGGTAGTGGTTAACCGTGTTTTACCATCGTAGCCGCCGATTAAGTAAATCCCGCTCGAATTAGCAACCGCCGTTAGGTCGATTCGAGCGGCAACGGGTAAGGCGATGGCAGGTTGCCAAGTATCAGTCACGGGATTATATTCTTCACTATTAGCCAATTTCCCCTGGCTGTGACCGCGGATAGCTAAGATTTTGTTTTCTTTTACGACGACGTTAGGGAAAGCTCGCCGATTTTCCAGAGAGTTTACAGTTTTCCAGGTACCACCTAATCCGATTTCAGTGTCGTAAGCTTGCATTCGAAACAGCAGGACGGGCAAATAGGAACCTGATGGGCTGTTTAATCCCAGACGAGTATCCCAAACTAAAACGTGTTGCCCGGCCGGTTTGGGCGAATTGCCGGAGATTGCAACCTCGTCAATCAAGATCCAAGTAGCACCACCGTCAGTACTATACTTCCAATTACCGGTGGAGAGAAGTTTTCCTTCTGCATCTGTGGTAGTATAGTTGATCTTCAAAATCCCGTTATTGCCCTGAATGCGGTCAATGGTTAGCAACGGAACCTCTTCCGCTAGAACTAGTGACGTTAGTGGAAAATAAATTAGACCCGCTATAAAAGCTATAAAATAGGACACGGGCCTTTTTAGAACCACTCGAAAATCGGATGTCGTCATATATCGAGAATCCCCACGTTAAACAGGACTTTTTGCAACAGATAGATGCTGCTACAATAGCATAGTTCGTTTGTTTTTGCAAGCCATTTGCTTTCTAGCACTAACTCTCAGCTTAGACGATGATGGTGCAATCCGCTGTTTCTCAGTCAAGTCGAGGACACGATTTTAGCCACAAATCGGTCTTCTTTTGAACCAATGGAGGACTTTAACCAGGCCAACACGGTCATGTACCTGAAACAAGCTGTTAGAATCCTGCTGGCCTAGAGCAAAGAGATACTGTGGTGACACGGAATTATTCTTCAGTTTCCCTCGATTGGGCTATCGCTATTAGCTGACCAACTTACGGTCAAAAGTAGATACATCCGCTAGATCGAGGATAAAACGTGACACAATCGCCCTTGTTGCCGGCTTCAGTAGGCCGGCAATCTTCTAAAGAAGCGTGACGGGTGGATTGCAAGAATGGTAAATTACTCTTAGTTCCTTAAATCCCATACTCCTACTTCTAATTTCGATTTGTTGGGTCGACATCAGATACCAATCAAATTCGGGATTTGCTGGGTTAAGTCTCAGTGAAATCGTCAATGTCTTTGCACCGGAATTTGTTCCAGGGTTAACATCGAAAAGGAAAATTAGAGGAATTCCTGGTGCTAGATGGAAGTTCATTACCTACTCTGGATAGTGATGTAAGGTATTTTAGTTGTCGGAAAATTGAGAGGTGATAAAGTGTTTGTCGGTTTCCGCCGGTGGGTCTAGAGATGTGGGTTATTTTCTGGAATTCTAAAAGAAATCTTAAAAGTCGCTCCCATGCCGACTTGGCTCTGGACCTCGATCTGTGCCTTATGGGCCGTGATGGCTTGGTGGGCAATAGCGAGGCCAAGTCCAACACCACCTTCGTTTTCACGGGTAGTGAAGTAAGCCTCAAAAATGCGCTCTTGTATGTTTTTTGGAATGCCAACTCCGGTATCGCCAACTTCAAGGATTACACGTGAAGCCGCGCCGGCTTTTTTCAGACTAGTGCGAATAAAAATTCGCCCTCCCTTCGGCATAGATTGGATACTGTTCCGTATCAGATTAACAACTACTTGTCGAATCAATGTCGAGTCGATTTCAATCAATGGCAGTTGCGCCTCTATGTTGTTCTCTATCGTAATATCGGCTTCGTTAGCAACAACAGTTATACCTAACATCACTTCAGCCAGCAGGTCATTCAAAGATGTTGGTTGAAGATTCACCTGTTGCGGTCGGTTCAAGGCGAGAAAGTGATCGCAAGTCTGTTGAAGTACTCGGGTTTCGGTGTTGACAATGCTAAGTAATTCTTTAGCTTCCTCAACATCTTCAGTCGTGACAGTTTCCTGCGCAAAGACCGATTGCAAATGTTGGCTGGTCATTCCAATGGCATTCAATGGATTACGAATTTCGTGTGCGGCACCGGCTGCAAATTGTCCCAGGGCATCGATCCGCTTTTGGTGCGAAGCTTTCAACTCTTTCAGCATTCGAACCAGCGTGAACGTAACGCGGCCAATATCGCCGGACTCATAAGAAAGCTGGAGTGCATCCAGATCATCAGTCTCAGCGAAACGAACAATTTGTGCCAACTGTTCCAGAGGACGTAACACCAGTTGAATTGTCGTAATGACGATAACCAAACAGAGCAGTAAAATGACAACCACAACCGACCAAAAATGCCGCCACCGAAGCGCCTGAATGTATCGATTAATATCAGGGGTCGAAAACAGGACTTGAATTACACCTGAGATTGTACTTCCGTCCGAGAACTCGTTTAACCAGTCCACTTGATAGGGAACGATAATTTCAGTGCCGTATCCTTGACCAGGGAGTTCTACCATATTATAGACCTGAACAGCTTTTCGTTGGATTTCGAATAGATCTATTTCGGTGAGATTTATTAGATTTGCTGGATCTTTACCTGCTACCAAGCTGGCTGAAATTCTCGCATTAACACCATCAGTGACATTGATGTCTACTACATCAGTCATTTCAGTAGCTGTTTCTGTTAGTTGACGGAGCATTCCCTCCAGCCGTTGTCGGTTAAACTCTTGCTGTCGTTCAATTTCTTGTTCAACCTGGACTCGAATGGTATCAGCCACTTGGCGAAATATTGCTCCATTTTCAACGTCTCGCAGATGTAGGCGATGTAGATCTCGCTGAGCTGCAAAATCATCAATGGCATAAAAAGTTCCCAAAATTACTAAAACGGACAGGTTAATAATGAGGGCATATTTCCATTGAAGTCGCATGAACTAGGGTTGCATTAATATTTTTTATATACTAGGGCCTGTTGCACAATAATTTTCGAATCCAACCATTGGTTCCGATAGTTGTCCGGCACAGACGGTTCATTTCTCTGTTTCCCAAACACCTTTTATTCACTTTTTTTATATGGAATCCTGTTTGGCTAATAAATACAAGCAAAGTTACATGTCAAAGTGCCCAAAAAACGGTTTTTCTCAGTTCCAGTAGTCCTGACCGCTTGGCTACAACTTCAACCGGTTACGCCTAGCGCAAATCAGCCACCACTGGTGACGACAAGTTTCAAATCTTGGCTGCATAAACTTGTCAAAGCCGCCAGCAGCCTTAATTTGCCCGAATACCAGCGCGACAGTTTGGCCTCCAATCTTATACCATCGACAGCCACGCTTGGTCAAAAGTTTTTGCTCCATTAATTCCGTCGGCGACAAACTATCAGCTATTGGTACTTCCAGCGGTGGTTGGCCGGTCATACTCTTTTGGCTGTTTATAGTTTTTCGGCACGGCTACTAATAATTCAACCTCACCTGCCGGTGTCTTGGTGTAATTATCTTCCCGGCCAGATCCGCCACCTGCCAAAGCTGGGCCGGTTTTTTCTTTGATTCCAACGGCCGGTCGATTCAGTTCTGTTAGCTTCAGCATCGGATGTAATTGCTGTTTATGATTGTGCCGTCCGGCGAGACTTGACCCAGTTTGACCAGGCCGGCCTCAGAACAAAGACGAAGGATTTCGAGAAATAGCCTCTTTAAACGCAACTGATAACTGATAGTAGTATAATCGGGCAATTGGTTTGTCATGATGATCTTGTCGGCAATGTCATCACGGCCGTGCCTTTCAAGATGATTGCTGGAATGCCCACCGGGACAGTAAGAATATATCAGCCGGGCGACCATCATAGATGGCTGAAAAGCAGAGTTGCCGACACCATCAACGTGATCTTTCTGCTAACACAGCGAGAGGTCAACTTGCTCGACCACATCGAGAACAAACCCGGCCAGATGATCTGGCGGCTACTAGTTAGTCAAAGACGATAGCTGCAAATATGCCTGATTTCGGTCGCCAGGCAGGAAATTATAAGAGCAATTATTTATGCAGCAGCCTCTATACATCTTTAATCCTACTGTGGCAATACGGTTGGTTATACCAGGTTACAAACGACCTCCTCATTCTCTCGCTTCAGTTATATTTACCAAGCCTTTATCAGGGTAATCAGGGCAATATTTGCAGGTACGAAAGATCGATTCTGCAGAGACATTAATTGCTCACTAGCGGTCGACCATAAGAGCTTACGACACTCAGTTTATACTTGGTCTCCAGCATGCTAACGCCTTTCATCGGACTGCTATTGTCCGAGTACAACACCAGTGATAAAGCATTTAGCGACAGGCCTTCCTTCAGATTACTCAGTAATCTAGCCGTACCCTCTGCCGATTCCTCTTCTTGCTATCTCCCACTCAACAGCCTTACGGCTGAATAAATCGAGCCTCAAGTACAAGTCATAATAAATACCTTTGGGTGGCCCCGGCATCCACGTTATATCCCAACACTAGACCTTTCAGAACATAGATAAATGCTGGTATCTACTAGCCATGGAACCACTTGGCTAGGCGGCATACTAGAAAACTCTGGACTATTCAGGATGTTTAAAACCTGCTGTCTCTCTGTTCCTGTTAACGTATGCGACGGCATCGGACGCTCTGCATCTGGTCTGGTATCAGCCTTTACTTCGTCTGGTTCAACCCAGCAATGATAGCTTCTCACGCTAATCTTCAGCACGTCGCACGCCTTCGTTGGCCTCGCAGCGACGTGCACTGTCTCGTCAATTAGTTGAACCGTTTGAGCGCGCAATTCATGCAGGATCATTCGTCCTCTGACTTTCCAAAGAACCTAGGCTTTTTTGGGGAGCACTAATAAACTAACCTCAGTTCTGCTTTTCTGACCTCTCACCAAGCCGTGAGAGCATTCTAATGCAAGGTTTCTTCTCCTTCCAAGTGTCAGAAATCAGTTCTGCTATTAAGTTGCCCCTAAAATTGACTGGACTCCGCTGGCTGGAGTGTTCAATATCGCAGATCTTTTTCCGCTGATCATTTATGGTTTCAATGATTAATCTCTTATCCTAGAAGAAGTTTATCTTCAACTGAAATCAACCTGTTTTCCATCTTCGATCTGAGGTTAATTATCCGTTCTAATCCATCTTCAAATAGCTGTTCCAAAAGCTGTTTACCTGGATATCCCTGATCGGCCAAAAGCTTGCCTGTCAGACCTTGACATTAGTCTTTAACCGCTGTTCGATCATTGACATTGCCGGTTGTAACCTTAACAGCCAGAAGTTGACCGACTTGATTGACGATCAGATGAAGCTGGAATCCAAACAACCATCCCCGACTGGATTTTTCCTCGGCTGGCCAAACCTTGAAAGACTTTTATTTCTTGGGATTGGAATGTTTTGGCCAACTGCGATCGGACAAGAGCCAATCTAGATGAGGCCTGTTATTTGTCCTCGACCGGACTTCAGATCGGCCGACAATGGGATCAAGCCAGATGGCATCCACGCAATAAAACGATTATATGAGATTAACTTTGGAAACGGCTGGAAGTGATAGTTTTGGATCTAATAGTAGTATGAGTTGAAGTTTTCATCAGCCGAATGATGAGATGTCCCGAATGTCAGATAATAAGTGCGACACTTGATGGGTAGGATTGAGGAAGACAGCCAATGGTTGAAATTGGTCTGCTCTACTGACCAAAGAAACAAGCCGTACCAACATCAAGTATCAACCATTGACGGAAGGTAACAGAGACCAGATTTCAGCATGATTAGAACAAGGAATGTTAATCAAGAAGATTGCTCTATCTGTCGGTTGCCACCGAGGGTCACTCTATCCAGAGTTAAATCGTAACGGTGGCCAAGAAAACTATTGCCCTCATCCGGCTGATAAAGCT
>Ga0208128_1000468_pt1 | contig 16406 bp, 14 predicted proteins | sample ETNtaG_35_FD_185758 | JGI IMG/M metagenome (GOLD analysis project Ga0208128, IMG submission 185758) | Marine microbial and viral communities from oxygen minimum zone, Eastern Pacific Ocean - ETNP201306PF51B (SPAdes) (version 2) | ecosystem: Environmental > Aquatic > Marine > Oceanic ... | reverse complement strand
TACCTTGAAGGTCTGCACATCCGAAGACCAATCGGCCACTAGACCTTTGAGGTTATCTGGAACAGCAGTGGTGTGGGTATCAGTCATGGGTGGGTTCCTTTTATGTGGTTAAAAACAAACCAAAAAACACAACCCAAACAACCAACATATAATGCCAGTAAGTCGCTAATAGGCTGGTTTGAGAAGACAGTAAAACAACATCAGAGAGGCGTTGCGATTTATACGCAACCACAGCCAAAGCTACAATTCCACCCAATAAGTGGAGGCCATGAATGCCCGTGATTAAATAAAAAAATGTATTTGCTGGGTTGCTGGCTACAAAATAATCTAAGGAGATTAACTGCTGCCAAACGATCAGCTGGCCGATCAAAAAAACCAAAGCAAACAAACACCCAACAAAAATACCCAGTTTATAATTATCTCTATTACCATTTTTTGAAGCCTTGGAAGCCCAGAGCATGCCTAGACTAGCAGCTATAAGCGAACCGGAGTTGACCCATAACAGCCTCGGGTCAGGAAGAGCCTGCCAGTCGTCAAAATTCATCCTAAAGACGTATGCGTTGATCACGAACAAAAATAAAATTGTAATCACAACCAACAAAAGGTACACAAAAACCTGGGCATGGCTTAATTTTAAAATAAGCTGCTCAGTAGTTGTTTTGTGTTCACTCATTGATTTAGGTAATTTGTTCATCGGGAACGTTTTGTGGAATAAAGTCTGCAGTTGCTCCAGGCAAGCCATACTCATAAGGCCACCGATAAACAACAGGCAGCCGGTCTCCCCAATTGCCGTGTCCTGGGGGAGCTTCTAAAGTTTGCCATTCCAAGGTACAGGCTCCCCAAGGATTTTTTGGAGCTTTTTCTCCTCGAGTGGCGCTGACTATAAAGTTGTATAAAAGAATAAACTGTGACGCTCCCACCAAGAGTGCACAAATGGTTATAAACTGATTTAAGTCACCCACAGATGCAGGAATAAAATCAAATTGTTCATTTGAATAATAGCGTCTTGGCACGCCTAAAAAGCCAATATAATGCATTGGGAAATAAATAAGATAAGTACCGATGAACGTTATCCAAAAATGAATCTTGCCCAATCGGTCATCAAGCATTCTGCCGGTAACTGATGGAAACCAATGATACAACCCTCCATACAAAGCCAACACTGGTGAGACCGCCATAACCATATGGAAATGGCCAACTACAAAGTAAGTGTCAGAAAGTGGCACATCTGCTGAAACATTGCCAAGGAACAGACCGGTTAGTCCACCAATAAGAAATGTAATCAGAAAAGCAAGGCAGTACAACATGGGCACCGTCATTTTAATATTTGCATGCCAAAGCGTTAACACCCAGTTGTAAACCTTAATTGCAGTTGGCACCGCAATGATCAACGTTGTCGTTGCAAAAAAGAAGCCCAGGTAAGGATTCATGCCGGCAACATACATATGATGTGCCCAAACAATGAAAGAGATTGCTGCAATGGCAACTAGTGCCCAAACCATCATGCGGTAACCGAATATATTTTTTCTAGCATGGCAACTGATTAACTCTGAAATGATTCCAAAAGCGGGCAAAGCTACGATGTAGACTTCCGGGTGTCCAAAGAACCAAAATAAATGCTGGAATAAGACCGGGCTACCTCCTCCATAGTCTAGAACCTCCCCACCTTTAAAGATTTCAGGCATGAAAAAACTAGTTTCAAGCAACCGATCAAAGACCAACATAATCCCGCCTACAAACAAAGCCGGGAAGGCCAACAATCCCAGAAAGGTGGCAAGAAAAATACACCAAATCACCAAAGGCATTCTCATCAATGACATCCCTTTGGCCCTTGATTGCAGCACGGTAGTGATGTAGTTCAGCCCACCCATCGTAAAAGCAATAATAAACACCACTAATGAAACCAACATCAGCACAATGCCCAATCCGTCCCCACCAGGAGTGCCCTCCAATATAGATTGAGGAGGATACAGCGTCCAACCAGCGCCGGTCGGGCCGTTAGGAACAAAAAAACTAGAGATCAAAATAAGAACAGACAGCAAATAAACCCAAAAACTGAGCATGTTTACAAAAGGGAAAGCCATATCTCTAGAGCCCAGCATGAGAGGAATGAGGTAATTGCCAAAGCCACCCAAAAATAAGGCTGTCAAAAGGTATATGACCATGATCATGCCATGCATGGTAACGTCTTGATAGTAGCTATTGGCATCAATGGAATCAAACAGACCAGGAAAGCCCAGTTGCATTCTCATCATCAACGAGAGAATCATACCAACCAAGCCAATCGTTATGGCAACGGTAGTATACTGCAGTGCTATGACTTTATGATCTTGAGAGAAGACATAATGTCCCCACCAGCCCTTTGGGTGATGTAATGGTTGTCCTTCATAAGTCGCACTTTGTTCCATGTTTTAGACTCCCTCTATATATAAACAACAGAGCATCAATTATTCTGTTGAAAGGTTATTAATGTACTCCACGATAGCGTCAAGCTCCTCTTCAGACAACGCATAAGCGGGCATCACTGGTGCAAACCCAGAGGCGATTTTGGCACTTGGGTTCAATATCGACTCTTTGATATAAGAGGCATCAGCGAGCACGGTCTCCCCTGTGGTTGTGTTTCTTTGAGTGTTAAAACTATCCTTCCATGTAGGCCCCATAGCACTGTCTCCATTGTCAGTGTGACAGGCAACACAGCCTAGAGATTGCACAATTTGTTGGCCATTTCCAGCGCTACCTTCATTCATAGTCTGGGCAAATGTTGGCTGTTGAGCTAACCATTGCTGAAACGCTGCTTCGTCCTCTACAACAACCTCACCCCTCATGGCCCAGTGACCCGTGCCACAATATTCAGCACAAGCGATTTCATAAGTGCCCACCAAAGTTGGCGTAAACCAAAGGTTAGAGTGTTGTCCTGGGACTAAATCCATTTTTGATCTGAATTGAGGAACATAAAAATCATGTAGCACATCTTTTGATCTGAGTTGAAAAACAGTGGGTTGATTCACTGGAAGGTGTACCTGTCTATCCCGAATCAATATATCGTCTTGACCTTTGGGGTCATTAGGATCCAGGCCAAAAGTGTTTTTCGAGCTAAACAACGATCCGCTGGTATTGCCGTACACACCATCTTCTCCTGGAAAGCGGAAAGACCAAGTCCACTGTTGTCCGACACCCTCAACTTGGAGCCCGTTTTCTGGAAGATTAATATAACTTTGCCAAGCGACTAGTCCGGGTGCTAGGAGTATGATAACGCCGATCGCAGTAATGACGGTGAGCTGAAGCTCCAGTTTTTGATTTTCAGGCTCGTAACTCGACCTTCTGTCTTCGCTATACCGGAATTTGACCACGCAATAGAGAATAAAAGCAGAGACTAAAACAAAGGCAATCCCGGTGATCCATAAACTAATAATAATGGTTTGGTCCAGGCTGCCCCAATTTGATGCTAAAGGAGTAAACCACCACGGAGTGACTAGATTAAATAAAACAGTTCCGACAACAATAACAGCAGCAATGATTACAAAAGCCATAAATCCCTATTTTTTGTAAAATTCAGAAATACGATGTTATGAAAACATAAATTAACGCAGTGCATTATGATTAATAAAGAGACAGAATTCAATCCTCGATTGAGACAAATTTATGAATACATTGATTGACCAGCAGCTGTGATCGAGAATATAAGATTAGAAAAAGGACAATACAACACCCACAAAAATAACCCCACCTACATAATTATTTTCCAAAAACGCTTGAAAGCAACCCTTGGGCTCACGGTTTCTGATCAAATAATGCTGTCTTAAAAACAAACAACAAGAAATTGCCAATGAAAGGTAATAATACCAACCAAGCTCAAATAATAACCCGACAACTATCAGACATAACAACATCGCCACTTGCAATAATCCAATCATTACTTTGTCATTTGAGCCAAACAAAATAGCAGTCGAGTTAAGACTGAGCGCCAAATCGTCCTTTCGATCTGCCATGGCATAAAAGGTATCGTATAACAAAACCCAAAACACCACGGATCCCCATAAGACATAAACGAGAAGACTTATCTCACGGCCTGTTGCCGCAAAAGCCATAGGAATACTCCAGCTAAACGCCAGCCCAAGCACTAATTGGGGCGCTGAAAAAAAACGCTTACAAAATGGGTAAACGATAGTTAATAGTAGCCCTCCACCAGACAATAAAAGGGTAAAATAATTGAGCTGTAGAACTAACATAAAAGCCACAACCACCAATAAAAAAAACAACAACCAAGCTTGATGCAAGGTCAAGGCTCCAGTGGCTAAAGGCCTTTGTTTTGTTCGTTCCACTAGAGGATCAATATCCCTGTCAGCAATATCATTGATCACACAACCAGCTGATCGCATGACCACGACCCCGAGAATAAAAATCATCAATATGCGAAGGTTCGGAAGGCCCTGCGAGGCCAACCACAAACCCCAGAGCGTAGGCCACAACAAGAGATAGATGCCAATGGGTCGATCCAAACGCATGATCTGGATATATGGATTAGCGGAGCTAAATAGTTTTTTTTCAACACTAGCCATAAGAAAATGCGTTAGAGCGCTTTAATTTTTGGTAATAATATTTCAGCAAGCCACTAAGGTTAATTTTGAATTACAAAACTTGATCTTCTCACTCACAGGCCATCATTGGCGCTATCTTTTCTTAGCTAAAGAGACTAGTTAATTTTTCAGTGCCAGGCCAGACAAGTGTTCCGATGAACATCATTAAAAAAAATAACATGGCTGCAATTTTAATTCCTGCAATTATATTCTCTTTCAGTTTCTCATCCATGACAGTGTCTACTTTATCTTATTTTTAGAGCCTTTAGGTGGACCACGACTTCTCAGCTTCTAATTTTCTTCCGCTTTTGCAAGAGTCATGAGATCAGCCCATATTGCACTATCATAGCATAATGAAGGGGGCAAAAAATAAGGTCCATTAGTAAGCGGAATGACTCAAGCGTATTTCTCAATACGAACTAGTTGATCTAGATGAAATATTGTTTATAGATAGATTGGGAAACCGAGTAGAACAAAAGTCTTAGAAAAAAGGTGTTAGAGCTCTTTAATTTTTGGTAAAAATATTTCAGCAACCCACAAAGGTTGGTTTTGAATTACAAAACTAGATCTTCTCATCCACAGACCCTCCCCTTCCGTGGTTTTACAGTCGATCCCGTGTTTCTTTAGTATAGGCGAACTGCCTGTACAAAATGAAAAAATAAAATCACTTCTTTGGACGTTGGAAAAAGCCATAATTTTTTCTCCCAGCGCGCCAGTGCCCAGCTTAGACAACCAGTGGTGGCGACGTAAGGTTTTTTCTGGAATAGACGTTTGTCCTAAAATCATGGGCACACCATCCGACAACAACATAACCTCACGAATAAAAACCCGGTCAGATATTTCTAAATCCTTCAACAGCGAGGGCGTGTTTCTATAGCCTTCGCTTAACACCCTTAACTCAAAATGTTGAGCACGGTTTTTTAATCTCATTGTTAATAGAGAGGCTTCGGTTAGCCAGCTTTTTATGTTGGCGCTCAGGTCCGGATAGGCTGATAAACCAGAGGCGCTTACCCAGTTAATATTAATAAGGCTATCAGTGATCTCATTAATAATGTTAGCCACTAGAAGTCATTCCTGTGATTTAAGAGAGAACAGTTTAACCACAAATTAAACTTTACGATACTCAAGCTGATCTCCAACCCAGCGCTTAATAATTTTTTTTGTAGATTGAGGGTGTTGCTCTTCAATTATGCTGGATAATTTATTAACCATTGGCAACAAGTAGGCATCTCTCATAACATCCGCAATACGTAGTCCAATTAGTCCTTTTTGCTTAGTGCCAAGCAACTCACCAGGACCTCTTAGTTGAAGATCCTTCTCAGCAATTAAGAAACCGTCACCAGTTTCTCTAATGACTGCCAAGCGTTCCTTGGCAATGGGTGAGAGTGGTTTTTTATATAAAAGAATACAAATACTAGGGTGTTCTCCGCGCCCAATTCTTCCGCGAAGCTGATGGAGCTGAGACAGCCCAAGCCTTTCAGAGTTTTCAATAACCATAATGGTCGCGTTGGCGACATCCACGCCAACCTCAATCACCGTGGTTGCCACCAAAATATCAATAGTGCCGGTTTTAAAATCTTCCATTGTTTTTATTTTTTTGGTGGTGTTTAGTTTTCCATGAACCAGTCCCACAGACAGTTGATTGAGCTCATTTTTTAAATAGGAGAAGGTGCTTTCAGCAGCTTGAATATTAATCTCATCTGACTCTTCAATTAAAGGACAGACCCAATAAGACTGACTGCTCTGTAAACAATCATGGCTAATCTTTGCAACCACCTCATTGCGTTTTTCTTCAGGGACAATAATGGTTTTAATCTCACCCCGGCCTTTAGGTAGTTCGGTGATTACAGAAGAATCCAAGTCTCCATAGGCGGTCATGGCCAGCGTTCTTGGTATGGGCGTCGCAGTCATTATCAGCTGATGAGGGACCTGCTGATGACGGCCTGTTTTTTTCATCAAACTCAGTCGTTGCTCAACCCCAAACCGATGCTGCTCATCTACAATGACCAGAGAAAGGTTGGCATACTCAACATCTGATTGAAACAAAGCATGGGTGCCCACTATAACCTTTGCCACACCACTGGCAACATCCTCGTAAATCATGTTCTTTTTTTTAGCAGGCAGTTTGCTTTTTAATAAAGCGACCATGACCCCAAGTGGTTCAAACCATTGCTTGAGGTTGTTGTAATGTTGCTCTGCTAATAACTCTGTGGGCGCCATTAACACAGCTTGTGTATTGCTAGCAGTAGCGATCAGGATGGCTAAGGCGGCTACGATAGTTTTTCCAGAGCCAACATCGCCTTGAAGCAAGCGCATCATTGGATGATCGTTGCTTAAGTCTTGTTCAATTTCATCCAGTGCTTTTTTTTGGCTCTTGGTTAGCTGAAAAGGCAGAGTTTTGAGCAATGCTGATTTTAGCTCCGCATTATTTAAAGCCAGCGCACTCTCTTTTCTGGTTTTTCTTTTGAGTCTTTTTAATGCCAGTTGGTTGGCCAGCAATTCTTCAATAATGAGTCGTTTTTTTGCACTATTTTCATGACCATAAATCAGGTTTTTTTGTGTTGGAAAATGAATTTCACATAACGCATCCTGCAGCGAGATCAAGTTAAATTCTTTGATTGTTGAATGTGGCAGCAGTTCTTCAACCAAATTCATCTGGTTGTTTACAGCCAGCCTCACAATTTTCCTCAGGCGACCTTGCTGTAAGCCTTCTGTGCTTGGATAGATTGGAGTGAGGTTTTGCTCCAGTGGTGCTGGGTTTTCTGGATCTATGATCTGATACTCCGGGTGAATGATTTCCAACCCAGCCTGTGCTTTTCTGGTTTGGCCGAAACAACGGATGATCGCATCTCTTTTGAGTTTTTTGGCTTGTTGTCTAGAGAAGTAAAAAAAACGTAAAGCAACAATACCAGTATCATCGGAAAGCTGACAAACTAGCATCCTACGCCCACGGTAGAGCACATTGCTGAGCAATACCCGCCCCTCAATTAATGCTTTTTCGCCGGCAACAAGAGTGCCGATTTTTTTTATAGTGGTTCTATCTTCATAGCGGATAGGTAGTAAAAACAGCAAATCCGACTGGCTGTAGACATTTAGTTTTTCAAGCTTTGTAGTTAGAGCAGGGCCAACCCCTTTTAAATCTAATAAGTCGGCGCTCATCTCGGAGGTATCAACATCAAGTGTGTAGTTTGGTGTGTAAGCTGATCCGCGCTATAGCTTCAACCTCAACGCTAGAACCCTTGGGCAGGGCACTGACTTCTACACAGGAGCGTGCAGGATACGGCCTTGTCAAACGCAACATCATGATTTTATTAATGACTTCAAAGTCATCAAGGCTGGTTAAGAAAACAGTTAGTTTTACTAAATCATTGAGTGTGCCTCCGGCTTCCACAAGAATGGCTTCTATGTTTGTAAAAATCTGTTGGGCTTGTTGTTCAACCGTGCCTTCTACCATTTTTCCTTTATTGTTGAGAGGAATTTGTCCTGATAGAAAGACCAGATTGTCGACTAAAACAGCCTGGGAGTAAGGACCTATTGCTGCAGGTGAATTTTTTGTATGCAAGTGTTTTTTCATCAAGGTTGGCCGTTAATTTTTTTAATGCAGCCGCCTAGTAATTTTTATGACATTTTTTATTTTTTTAATTGCTCTCATCACTTCCGCCAACTCTAAACGGCTTTTTACCTGGACCGAGAATAATAAATCAATGGTCTCGTCTTCATGCTCATCAAGGATTGTTACTTGCTCAACATTGCAGCCTTTGTCGGCAATGGTGCTCGCCACTTCTGCCAGCGAGCCTGGTTTGTGTATGATATTTACGTTTATGTCGGTAGAAAGACTATGTTCTAAGCGCTCGCTCCACTCAACACCAATCCAGCGACTGGTATCTTTAATAAACGAAGATACATGTCTGCAGTTTCTTCTATGCACTACCAACCCTCGTTGTTTGCTTAGATGGCCAATAACGGTATCGCCAGGTATGGGCGTGCAACATTTTGGGAACGATACTGCAACTCCCTCGGTGCCTTTGATGTATAAAGGATTGTCTTCTTTCATGGTATCGTCTCTTTCAGACTCACCCAGTAGAAGTTGAGCCATCAGTATTGGGTTTTTGTCGCCAGTGCCAATGCTTTCATAAAGATCTTTGCTGTCTTTGAGCCCAAGGTCATTTAGAAAGTTCTTAAGTTGTTTTCTTGAAATGTTCCGTTGTTTTTTACCCAATATTGTTAAAGCGTGATTAAACAGCCTTTTTCCCAAGGCAATGGTTTCAGCAACGTTTAAATTCTTCAGATAGGCTCTTATGTTCAGCCTTGCTTTTGCAGTCGCGATGAAATTTAACCAGCTGGGATCGGGGTTGGACTGTTTACTGGTTAAAATCTCGACGGTCTGACCACTTTGAACAATAGTTCTAAGAGGCACTTGTTGGCGATCAAGTTTAGCACCAATACAACTGTTGCCAACATCCGTGTGGACAGCGTATGCAAAATCAACACAAGTGGAATTGATCGGGAGCCTAAGAATTTTTCCTTTAGGTGTGAAGACATAAACCTTGTCTGGGTAAAGATCAACCTTGATACTTTCCAAAAATTCTTCAGGATGAGTTGCTCCCTGGATTTCTTCAATGGTTGCCAGCCATTCTCTTGCTCTGATCTGTGGAGGAACAGCATCTTTCTCTTCTGTTTTGTATTTCCAATGTGCTGCAATACCGCTTTCAGCCACCCTGTTCATGGCCTTTGTTCTGATTTGAACCTCAATAGGTGTACCGTCGGGCCCCAACAAACTAGTGTGTAGTGATTGGTATCCGTTAATCCTTGGTATGGCGATGTAGTCATTAAACTTATCCATAATCGGTTTGTATATTTGATGAACTAATCCCAGTACCTGATAACACTCCTCTACTTGCTCTACAATAATCCTGATGCCATACACATCAATAATTTGATCAAAAGGGAGTTTTCTATTCTTCATTTTTTTATAGATGCTATAAAGATCTTTTTTTCTGCTTTGAATTTCAGCATCAATACGAGCCTCGTCTAAGTTTTTTCGAAACCTTGAAGCGATTGTTCGTAGTATTTTTTTCTGGTGGCCGGTTCTGCGTTTTAATGCGTTACCAAGAATTCTTTGCCTAAAAGGGTAGGCATGCTTGAAGGCGTCTACTTCCAGAGCGGTTTTCATATGATAAATACCTAAACGGTTTGCGATCGGGGCATAAATATCCAGTGTTTCCCTTGCGATTTTTTGTTGTTTGTTTTTATCCAAGGCATCAAGGGTTTGAATATTATGCAGCCTATCTGAGAGTTTAATTAAAATGACGCGTATGTCTTCAATCATGGCAAGCATCATTTTTCTAAAACTTTCTGCTTGTGTGCTTTCATTCTCTGAGTACTCTAATTGATCTAACTTACTCACACCATCAACTAAATTTAGTACATTTTGACCAAACTCCTTAGCAATAATGTCAGGGCTGACTGTGCTGTCTTCCAAGACATCATGCAGCAAGCCAGCGGCAATGGATTCTTTATCTAAACGAAGATCTGCCAAGGTTTTGGCTACCGCAATAGGGTGGTTGATGTAGGGCTCGCCAGATCTTCTCAGTTGCTCTTCGTGAGCAATGTTTGCAAACACGTAAGCTTTTTTCACAAACTCCTGATCACTCTGTCCCAGATAATGCAAATTATCGTGGAGCTGCCTCATTAATTTAGGCAGTTTTTTGCTCATCATTGCTGCTGCTTTATCTGCAAACTCTTCCATAACACACTAAGATCATTTATCTATTGACTATTCTACGCAATGAGAGGGATGAAAGGTATGGATCTATCAGATGGAAGCAATTATCAGTGAATAAAATCAGACCGGCTGCATTATTGCAGCTGTTTAATTTTTTATAAAAGAAATAAAAAAGAAACTATTCTTCGTTCAATGACCTTGCTAACTCTTCAGCAATTTCTTTTTCTAGTGCGTTCTCAGAGGTATGAAATTCAGGATTGTCCATTAAGCCTTCTGAAATTTCTCTCAATGCTAAAACAACGGGCTTGTCGTTTTCATCATCTTCAAGCAATGTATCAGCTCCGTCGGCTATCCTTCTTGCTCTTTTGGAAGCAAGTTTGACCAAATCAAAAACACTATCAACGTGCTCAAGACAATCTTCTACTGTAACTCTAGCCATAATAAGTAAGAAAAATTAATACGGGAGACAAGACTACCCAGATCCGCGGATATGTCAATTAGTTTCTATTTGAGGTCCAATAAAGCTTTCAATGATAGTCAGAGCCTCGTTGCTGATGTTGTGTTTTATGTTTTGAGAGGAGTCAAGTAAACCCATAATTTCTAGGCAGGTTGAGTCAATGTCTTTATTGATAATGACACAATCAAAATGAATATATTGCTCAATATCCTGAACAGCTAATTTATACCGATGTACAATTTGATCGGCTGAGTCGGTGGCTCTGTTGGTCAGTCTTTTTTTTAATTCTTGCTTGGAGGGAGGGACGATAAAAATAGACATACAATCTGGATTGGTTTTACGAATAGATGCTGCACCCTGCCAGTCAATTTCAAGAAAAACTGTTTGGCCTTTTTTTTGTGCTTGTGAGATTTCTTTTTTTGGAGTGCCGTAATAATGATCGAATACTTTTGCATGCTCAACAAACAGATTCTTATTGATCATTTCTGTAAATAGTTGTTGATCTATAAAAACATAATCAACACCGTCTGTTTCGTTGGCTCTTTTTGCTCTGGTTGTATAAGAGGTGGAGGCTACAAAATTGGCTCGTTGAGAAATAAGTTTTTTCACAATAGTTGTTTTACCCGTTCCAGAAGGAGCAGAGACAACCACCAGATTTATGTTATTGTTTGCCAAAATAACCTGTTAAAACTATATAATCACTCACTGTAACAAACCTAATTTTTTTAATCTTAATCTTGTGCGTATAAAAACCATAGTGTTGGCATCAAACAATGCCAATAAAGCCAAAGAAATACAAATGCTGCTGGGTGATCAGGTTGAAATTATTATGCAACAAGATTTGAACATAGAGTCCATACCCGAAACAGGTAAAACCTTTGAAGAAAATGCCTGCTTAAAAGCAACAACGGCCTACAAGAAAGCCAAACTACCTGTGATTGGAGATGATTCTGGCTTAGAGGTAGATTGCCTAAACGGCCAGCCTGGAATTCATTCTGCTCGGTTTGCTGGAGACGGCGCTTCAGATAAAGACAACATCACTAAATTATTAGACCAGATGACAGGCGTTCCGCTTGAACAAAGAACCGCACGGTTTAAATGTGTCATTGCTTTGATTGGCCTGGAAGAGCTTGATAAAGTCAATTTTTTTCATGGTGAGTGGAATGGTTTTATTGCTGAGCAGGTAACCGGACATAATGGTTTTGGTTATGATCCTGTGTTTGTTGATCCAGGCACCCAATTAACAGCGGCTCAACTTGATCAGGGTTTAAAAAACAAATTAAGCCATAGAGGGCAAGCCATAGATGCTGTAAAGAATTACTTGAGTTTTTAATTGCACAACGCTGCTACACATCCCACGTCATTATATGTCCACTTTCCGTGGTGCCAATCTAAATGCCCCTATTGTGATTTTAATTCATACAAATTAAACAAAAGACTACCTGCTAGTGAATATATATCTGCGCTGATTGTTGATTTAAAAAAAACCCTTACATTTTCTAATAGCTCACTCGAGCTTAAATCTATATATTTTGGCGGTGGCACTCCTAATCTATTTCCGCCAGATGCGTTTAAAACTTTATTAGACAACATCCACGAAGAATGTAATTTTACTGATGATATCGAAATCACTTTGGAGATGAACCCTGGCATCGGCCAACCTGATAATCTGGAAAGATATTTAGCTTTGGGTATTAATCGCTTGTCTGTTGGCGCACAGACATTTTCAAAAAAAATACTCAACAATATTGGCAGACTGCATAACGAGAACCAAACAATCCAATTGTATAAGCAGGCTAAAAAGACAGGGTTTGAGAACATTAATTTAGATCTGATGTTTGGTTTGCCAGGACAAACCAGTAGTCAGTTTGACCATGACCTCAGGCAATTAGTTGACTTAAGTCCAGAGCATATTTCATTTTATGAGTTAACCATAGAGGCGGGGACCCAGTATTACCTTAAAAAACCTGATCTCCCTGATCATGAAATAATATGGAGCATGCATGACCAGGGAAAAAATGTATTTGAACAAGCAGGCTATCAACAATACGAGATTTCTGCGTTTTCTAAGCCAGGTTTTCAGTGTGTACACAATCTCAATTACTGGTTGTATGGTGATTTTGTGGCTATTGGCGCAGGGGCTCACGGGAAATATACAGGGCCAACAAGGGACATCTTCAGGTACGTGAAAAAAGCAAATCCCAAAAGATACATGGATGCAGTTATGAACACAGAGGATCAGTTTTTTTCCACAGAGAAAGTCAGTAACAGGACTTTAATGATAGACTTTCTAATGAACTACCTACGCACAAAAAGTGGTTTTACAGAACAGGAGCTGTTGCATAAAACTGGAGTACCTTTTAACACAGTGAGCGATTTATTTGCACAAGCAAAGTCCCAAGGCTTGTTGCAAAAACAACATAACCAATGGAGCAGCACCAGCAAAGGACATCAGTTTTTAAATGATCTGTTGTTGCTTTTTACGGTCACTGCACCCGATCAATCAACGCTTGACTCAAGGTAAGCTATTGAAGTTTATATGGAATACTGATTCAAGGCTGGTGACGACTCAACACAATTACCCACAGGGTAAAACTATGAATGAGTTGGTTTCAATGAGCAGGCCTTTTTTTCATATATTACAATAATGTTACGCTGTAACTTATTGATATATATCATTTTAAGGATTTATTGATGATTTTTTGTACAATTTGCATTTGGGTTATAAAAACGAACTTTTTTGCTCGTAGCAATAACATATCCACAAAGTTATCCACAGTTTTTGTGGATAACAATAGTATGGATTACAACAACACCCAGGATAGATTTTCTTGAAAATCAACAAGCAAGTCGTTATGCTACCGTCCGGATATAGAGAACCTGTAAGTTGTTATTGGTAAATAGAATATAATTCAACACTACTCAAGATGAAAAAAGACATACACCCACAGTACTATGAAATTAATGTGACCTGTTCTTGTGGCAATTCATTTCAAATTAACTCAACCCTCAGCGATGATTTTAACATCGAGGTTTGTTCTGCTTGCCACCCTTTCTACACAGGCCAACAAAAAATTGTTGATACTGCCGGTAGAGTTGATAAATTTAGGCAACGATACGGGAAAAAATAATAACCATAATGCTTGTTCTTCTCTATTGTTCCAACTTCTCCACACATGAGTAAAGAAGATAAAATAATTAACCTCACCCATGGCGACAGCCACTCAGAGTTAAATATTAAACAGTCAACACGCGGACCAGATGTTATTGACTTACAGCGCTTGAATCAAAAAACAGGTTTTTTTACCTATGACCCCTCTTATGGGGCTACAGCAAGCTGCGAGAGTAAAATAACATACATTGATGGCTCTCTAGGTATTCTTGCTTATCGAGGCTATCCTATTGAACAATTGGCTGAACAGAGCACATATCTGGAGACGGCATATTTGCTCTATCATGGCGAGCTACCAACATCAGAACAGTTGGAAGTGTTTCGACTCAAGGTAAAACAAAACATGAATTTGGATAAGGGCATTCATCAGCTTTTTAAAACTTTCCCAAAAACAGCACATCCGATGAGCATGATGGCTACCTCAATGGCTGCGCTATCGGTATATCATCCAAACGTCAACATCAGGGAGACTCAGAGCCGGGATGATTTTTTCTTTAATGTGCTGGGCAAAACACCTATGTTGGCGGCAGCAATCTTGAATACCATTCAAGGGAGCACAGCTGGCACGTATGAGGGGTCTCGCAATTATTCAGGCAATATTTTAAATTTGTTTTTTGGTGGAGCTGGTGATTATGAAGTGAGTTCTGTGTTCTCTAAGGCTTTGGATGTGTTGCTCATTCTACATGCTGATCATGAACAAAATTGCAGCACCTCTTCTGTTCGGCTATCAGGTAGTTCTGGAACCAATCCTTATGCCGCTATGTCTTCAGGAGTTGCGGCTCTTTGGGGGCCTTTGCATGGCGGAGCCAATGAGGCTGTAGTCAGAATGTTTGATGAAATTAAAACAGTAGACAGAATTGGTCATTTCATGGATAAAGCCAAAGATCACGACGACCCTTTCCGATTAATGGGGTTTGGGCACCGGGTTTACAAAAACTATGATCCAAGGGCTGCCATCATCAAAGAAACATGTCACACCGTTTTAGGTGAGCTCGACCAAACTGAGAATCCAATATTTGAACTTGCTTTGACGCTCGAGGAAATTGCTTTAAATGATGAGTATTTTATTGAGCACAATCTTTATCCTAATGTTGATTTCTACTCTGGAATTATTTACAAGGCCATGGGCATTCCACTGGAAATGTTTACCGTTATGTTCACTCTGTCAAGAACTGTGGGGTGGGCCACCCATTGGTGTGAAATGATGTCGAGCCCCAAGACAAAAATTGGAAGACCAAGACAACTCTATACTGGACCCACTGAAAGAGATTATATCCCTGTCGAAAAACGCTAAGCTGAAAAGCCTAGTTTTGAGACAAATCAATGTTAAATAACTTAAGATAGTATGTGTTTATCTTGAATAAGCACACAGAATGGCCGTAAATAACAAAAATAATAATATTTTTCTTATTGGACCAATGGGTTCGGGCAAGACAAGTGTGGGTGCCCTTGTTGCCAACTTGTTGTCCAAAACGTTCCTCGACACTGATAGTGAAATTGAATCCATCACAGGCGTTGATATTACTTATATTTTTGACGCTGAAGGTGAAGCTGGTTTTAGAAAGAGAGAAGAAAAAGCGGTGAAAGCAGCAACCCAAAGGCAAAACATTGTATTGGCAACGGGTGGTGGAGCCGTTGAATCAAAGAATAACCGACAGCGTATAAGAGATAATGGCTTTGTTGTTTATTTGGAAACCGATATAGAAGATCAACTTAAACGAGCAAAGCCAAACAACAGGAGACCCTTATTACAAACCAGCAATCCAGAGCAAAAGCTCAAGGAGCTGGCCACCAAAAGAAAAGAATTTTATGAGTCAACAGCCAACTTGGTGGTTCAAACACAAGGGCAAAATCCCCAAGCGTTAGCAGAAAAAATTATAGAGAACTTCAATGCACACAGAGATCGTTAAACTACAAGAAAATAGCTACCCAATCTTCATAGGGGAAGGGCTAACCAACTCACCTGATCTTGTTGCTGATTACATTATTGGTAACGATGTATTGATTGTAACCAATGAAGTGGTAGCGCCCCTGTACTTAGAAAAAATAACAAAACTATTTGATAATAAAAACTGTTTATCTTACGTCCTCCCAGACGGAGAAGAACAAAAAAAACTAAAAACAGTGCACAAAATTATTGATTTTTTATTGGGTGCAGGATTTGGTAGAGACTCAACACTGGTATCACTCGGCGGAGGGGTTGTGGGAGACATCACTGGGTTCACTGCATCCGTGTTTATGAGAGGAGTTAATGTTATCCAGATTCCAACCACATTATTGGCCCAGGTGGATGCCTCAGTTGGAGGAAAAACAGGCGTAAACCACGCTTTGGGTAAAAATTTAATTGGCAGTTTTTACCAACCAAAGTGCGTGGTTTGTGACAGTCAATTTTTACGATCACTAACCCAGAAAGAGTACTTGAGCGGCTTGTCAGAAGTGATCAAATATGGATTGATCAAGGATGCAGGTTTTTTT
>Ga0208128_1000461_pt1 | contig 16542 bp, 15 predicted proteins | sample ETNtaG_35_FD_185758 | JGI IMG/M metagenome (GOLD analysis project Ga0208128, IMG submission 185758) | Marine microbial and viral communities from oxygen minimum zone, Eastern Pacific Ocean - ETNP201306PF51B (SPAdes) (version 2) | ecosystem: Environmental > Aquatic > Marine > Oceanic ... | reverse complement strand
CTTTATTTTTGCATTCTTCTATTTATGGTAAGGAGTGACTATGGAACAACCGTTTAAACATCCCAGTTTCTATCCCGGTGATACTCCGGAGGCAGAACATCCACTTAGTTTATACCTGAGTGTGTGGTTACTATTGTTTGTCCTCAGTGCTTTCTCCTACATGGTTGATTACATGGAAGTGCAGGGGTTTTTGCGACCATTTTTGATTACCGCGCTCGCACTGCTCAAGGGAGGCTTGATAGTATGCGTATTCATGCACATGGCCTGGGAGAGGATATCTTTAATCTATGCCATTGCATTGCCGCCAATATTGCTTTTATTAATGGTTGCAATTTTTGCTAATGATGGCAATGCAATCAATTTATGGAGAGCTACCTTTGGCACCTTTGGCTGATTGTTCTATTCTTAACGGAACCCTATAGCACCTTCAACAACACAGAAACTGATCTAAATCATAGAAAAACTGATTTAGATCAATGTCAGGGTTACAGTAACTTATTATCATTAATATCCAATGGATATGGGCTCTATTTTCAAATAGGAGAGAATCAGCAATGATGAAATACCTGAAATACTTTATGATGCCTGCTTTGGCGCCCATCGGAATCATTGGAATATTGCTTGGAGGTCACTGGATGTGGTCGGGATTTGTCATTTCCAATGGTATAACGATGGTGGGAGATGCACTCATGGGTGAAGACACTTCCAAGCCGGAATACAGCCACCCCTGGCTTGTAGAACTCCCTATGCATTTTGCTCTGCCAATTATCGTATTGGGGTTTTTGGCTCTTGCCTGGGCTTCTGGAAGCGGCACACAGGATTTTCTAGGGCTAGGACATTGGTTATCGGGTTTATTCTCCTATGAGTTCTTGGAGGCAAGAAATAATAATTCATGGTCCGACTATCTTGGAGCCGTTCTTGGTATGGGATTTGCAGTTGCCGGAACGGGCACTAACGTCGGTCATGAACTGACCCATCGCATAAGAGATAAAATTGCAATGCTGGAAGGGAGATGGCTGCTATCAACAAGCTGCAATCCTGATTTTGCTATTGAACATGTTTATGGTCATCATGTCACCGTTGGCACTGATGAGGACCCCGCAACAGCTAAGAAAGGAGAAAATGTATACATGTTTTCACTACGCTCAACTATATTTGGGCATACCAGTGCATGGAAACATGAACTGAAACGACTCCGTAAAAGAGGGTATAGTCTTTTCTCCCTGAGAAATAGGATGATCACCGGATATCTCATGTCAGCCTTCTGGTGTGCTCTGTTTTTTATCGCAGGTGGATATTTTGGCCTAATGCTTTTTTTGGGGCAGGCAGTCATTGCGAAATTTATCCTCGAGATTGTGAATTATATGGAACATTATGGCCTTGCCAGAAAACCTGGGCAGCCAATTGGCCCCGAACATTCCTGGAATACCAATATCAGAATGAGTAGTATGGTGCTGTTTTCTCTCACCAGACATTCTGCCCATCACGAAAAGCCGATGGTGGAATTCTGGAAATTGGATTCTTATGAAGATGCCCCTCAAATGCCCTATGGCTATCTCACCACGTTGCTAATTTGCCTGATACCCCCATTGTGGTACCGCATCATAACACCGGGGTTGGAGAATTGGGAACATCAGTATTTACAGGCATAACTTTCCAAGCTATTCAGTATAATATCTCGTAGATGCTTCAAGAATTCCTGTAGCAGGGGAAACAATGACACAAAAGAGATTTGCAATTCTAACATGTATGGATTCAAGGCTGGATCCAGTGTCAAATTATGGGTTGGAAGAAGGTGATTATTACATCATTAGAAATGCTGGTGGAAGAGCTACCGAAGATGCTATACGTTCTATGGTTATCTCTCATAAGTTTCTCGGAACATCAGAATGGTGGATTGTTCATCATACAGATTGCAAAATGGGCCTGATCACCGATGAACTGATTGGTGAACTACTTGAAGAAGACCTTGAAACAGCAGTATTGGATAGGGGCATATGGTCCAATCAAAAAAGGGAAAATACTAAAAATACAAAGCCTGGATCGAGTCTTGCAAGGCAAATGAAATGGCACACTTTCACCGATCTTGAACAAAGTGTTGTTGATGACGTCAAGACAATCAAACACCATGAACTCGTTCCCAATGATATCAAAGTCAAAGGCTTTATCTTTAATCTCGAAGATCATGAATTAAGGCCAGTAGTAACTTAGTGCTAAAGACTAATTAACCATATTTTGGAACTCTTTCTCAGGCAAAGCATTTCGCTCAAGATCATATAGAAGACCTTTTTTTCTGGTGTAAAAGTACCATGTGCAAAGCATGCAGAGAAGATAAAAGAGTAAAAACCCCCAAAGTGCAGTCATTGGACTGCCTGTGGTGCTAATCGATGTACCAAAAGATTTTGGAATAAAAAAGGCTCCATAAGCAGCTACCGCAGAAGTAAATCCGATAATTGCTGCTGATTCTTTTTCTGCTTGGTGCTGTTGTTCGGTTGTATTTAATTCGGGCATCAATTTGGATATCTGATTACTCATGATGGTTGGTATCATTTGAAATGTAGATGCATTCCCAACACCGGTGGCAAAAAATAAAAATATAAACATAGAAAAGAATCCCCAGAACGCATAAGGTTGATCCTTATTAATCAAGAAATAAATGATTCCAAGCACAGCAATAATCATTGAAGCGAAAGTCCAGAAAGTAACCTTACCGCCACCATATTTATCCGATATCCAACCCGTACCAGCACGTGATAGAGCTCCGATTAATGGACCCAAGAAAACATATTTGAATATATCAACTTCTGGGAATTGGAGTTGAGCAAGGAGAGGGAATCCTGCTGAGTAACCGATGAATGATCCAAAAGTTCCTGTGTAAAGTAAACACATTACCCAATTGTGTTTGCGACTGAATATAATTGACTGTTCCTGAAATGATGATCGTGCACTGGCAATATCATTCATGCCAATCCAAGCTGCAATAGTGGCGATAATTAGAAAAGGAACCCAAATAAAACCTGCATTCTGTAGCCAAACCTCGCTCCCGTCAGCAGCTATTTGTGGCTCGCCACCTAACAAACCAAACACTGAGAAAGTAATAGTTAAAGGGATAGCAAACTGCATAACGCTGACCCCTAGATTTCCAAGACCAGCATTCAGTCCCAAAGCATTTCCTTGTTCATTTTTGGGGAAAAAGAAACTAATGTTTGCCATTGAGCTTGCAAAATTACCGCCTCCGAGACCACACAATAACGCAAGAATTAAGAACAACAAGTAGGGAGTATTAGGGTTTTGTACCGCATATCCTATACCAAATGCAGGGATCAGAAGTGATGCAGTAGTGAGTGTTGTCCAAAGTCTTCCACCCATGATTGGAATCATAAAAGCATAAAAGATCCGGAGAGTTGCCCCTGATAAACCCGGTACAGCGGCTAGCCAGAATAGTTGATTGGTGGTGTATACAAATCCGACCGAAGGAAGTTTCGCAACAACCACACTCCAGACTAGCCATACAGAAAAAGCCAGCAGTAAGCATGGAACTGAAATCCAAAGATTTCGTCTAGCAATTTTTTGGCCAGTTGTTTTCCAAAAAATGGGATCATTTGGATGCCAAACCTCGAGAGTATGACTGACGTATTTGTCGTGTTTTTCAGGAATGTGGATTTCTTCCATCTCAGGTAGTTCAGGCATATTTTCTGGAAGGACTCTTTGTTCCATTTGACGAATAGCTAAATGCATCCAGACCATAGCAAGAGAAACGACGACAAATAGAAGCATGAAACAACTCGTCCAGATACCAGTGACATCAATCATCACACCGAATGCGATTGGAAAGAAGAATCCTCCTAAAGCACCGACCATACCGACTAGACCACCCACTGCACCGACATCATCTGGATAGTAGACAGGGATATGTTTATAAACAGCTGCACAGCCGAATGACATGAAGAAACTGAGTAAAAAAATTAGAATAACGAAAGGAACCAAACCGGTACTGGTGGAGAATGTGATTGGACCTTCAATCCCATGGATAATATAGTCAGTTTCAGGATAAGACAGCATAAAAGTGCAAACAATTGCTACTCCAAAGGTCAGATACATGATCACTCTGGCACCGTATTTATCCGATAAGTGACCGCCATAGGCACGGAACACAGAAGCGATAGAGAATACCGCTGCAAGCATTCCAGCTGTTTTGATATCAAGACCATAGACACCCATCAGGTATCTTGGCAACCACAGTGCCAGTGCAACAAAAGCTCCGAATACAAAGAAATAATAGAGTGAGAAACGCCAAACCTGGATCTGTTTCAAAGGCTTCAATTGTTCGATAAAGCTTTTTGGTTTTTCACCGCTTGCCTTGCGTTTGACTAAATTTGGGTCATTGTCCGTAAATAACCAGAATAAAATTGCCATGATCGCAAGACCACCAGCCCAAATCTGGGCAACAACTTGCCACCCAAAAGCAACCAAGACAAAAGGAGCAAGAAAAGTTGTTACAGCTGCTCCCATGTTCCCAATCCCAAAAATACCTAGGGCAGACCCTTGTTTTTGTTTAGGATACCATTTTGATACGTAGGAAATCCCTACCGAAAAAGAGCCACCAGCTAATCCTAAACCAAGGGCAGCAGTCAATGTCATTAAATAGGTATCAGAATAGGACAGTAGAAATGCAGCTAGTGAGGCTGTTAGCATCACTCCAACATAGACTATACGTCCACCGTATTGTTCTGACCAAATACCGAAAACGATACGACTTAAGGAGCCCGTCAGAATTGGTGTGCCCAACATTAACCCAAACTGACTATCACTAAGTCCCAAATTTTCTTTTATTTGAATTCCTATAATTGAGAAAAGTGTCCAAACTGCGAAGCAAACCCCAAATGATATTGTGCTGAATGCCAGCGCCTTGTTTTGTTTAGACTTGCTTATGTCTTCCATGATCCTACTGCAAGTTTATTATGAGGTTTAGTTATTGCGAGGTCTATTTGATTGCCAGGCGCTACCTGCATCTCTAATTTTCTTTCGGTCCCAATACCATATCACAATTTGATATGGTCGCCATAAATAGTGAAGTGGTGCAACTAGGAAATGAGCCAGTCTTGAAAACGGGATAAGCAATATAATAGTAAACGCACCAATGACGTGCAGCTTGATTACCCAGGGCATGGCACTGATGGCTGCAATTTCAGGATCGAATGTGAATATTGACCGTAAATAGGGTGTCAAATCAGCGGCAAACCAAGAAGAGCCCCAACGGTAGCCCAATGCGATCCAACAACCTAGTACGAGCTGTGTATAGATAATAAGTCCAATAACGACATCCATGGGACTGGTCACGGCTCTCAATCTAGGGTTTGTATAGCGACGTATTAAAAGCACTGTCATGGCAACCGTTACTACCGCCCCGAAAGTGAAGGCAAGGCCTTCGTGTACAATAAGACGCGTGGGGTCACTATTCCAAAGCAAGACATTTTCAGGGAAGAGGAAAATTGCGAGATGGCCCACAGCCAGCATAATGATTCCTATGTGAAAGGGTGTAGTGCCCCAGAAACCCACATTGTTTTCTAGAAACTGTGCTGATAGGCTTGAAATGCTGTACCCTTCTTGTGTGTAGCGGTAAATAGTACCCACCAAGAGCACCACAATTGACACATACGGGTAGGCAATAAATAAGACAGAATCTAGGGTAATCATTGCATTAGTTCTCCATTAGTCGTTCCTTTCTTAAAAGCCTTCGAGCCTGCTTCCAGTTCATTTTCTTGGGTGATATTTATTAGAAAATCACTCGTCTCTGGGAAGGTTTCAGCGATAGGAAAATCTTTTTTCAAAACCTCAAACAATGCTATTAAGGGGTATTGGTAAAGGGTATTGGTAGCGAGCAGCTTCGAGGGTGATTCGATTAAAGTTTTATAATGTTTCTCATATGCTTGATGCTTTTGTGTGATACGACCATCATCAAACTCAGCAATCATTTGATGCAACGCGGGGGCTAGAATTTCATCAATCATATCTATGAGAAGATCTCCATCTTCTAATACTGCTATTAGTTTTAATACATTGGGTAAATGATCAGCCAACTCGTGTCCACAATCCACATGATGCTGAATATGTTCTCGGTTGAGGTGTGATAGAAGCTGTCCTCTCTTATAATCATCTCCAAAAAGAACATAACCAATATCCAAGGTTGTTATAGCCTGCACATCAAAAGATCGGGTATAGATTTCTTGCATCATTCGCAGATCATGTTCTGGTAAAAGTTTGATGAATTGATCAAGTGAAAAGATGGCTCCAGGATAGGCATCTTCTAACTGAGAACGTACGGTTCTAACCTTTTCCGGGTATCCCTCTTGTGGGTATTCAAAAAGATTTGCTAGAATCGAATAATGTGTTTTTGTTGACATACTATGCTCCTCTATTTGTTGAACCTTCCTTGAAACCAAAGCCGGTACTACCTTTTCGGTCACCCGTATTTTCTATCATTTCAATTGCTTCTTCTCGATGTGCAGGAGGAATTACAAATCTATCATTGAATTTTGCAAGTGAAGTTAAGTAGTAGATTGCATCTGCCATAGCGGCTGTAAGGTCGACATCATTCAATGCCTCGTTAGCTCTTTCTTCTGATATATCACCAACGGTTTTCCAACGGCGATAAATTCTAATAGCCATCAGTTTTTTCACTCTATTTTTCACTTTCTCTGTATCACCTGCACTGAATAGGTTGGCTAGGTATTGCATAGGAAATCGAGAATCTTCAATCGTTCCCCAAAGTTCTTTAGTGCTAGTATCATATAGCCATTCATCATCCCATTGCTTTGCAACATCATTCAGTTTTTGGCCACTTTGTTGCTTGCCAAGTGAGGCCATGACGGGAAGGAGAGGGGGGACATAGAATAACATTGGCAATGTACGAAATTCTGGATGCAGAGGCAGCGCCATTCCCCACTCCTTAACAAATTTGTAAATGGGTGATTGTTGAGCAGCTTTGATGGTTGAATTAGCAACCCCATTTTGTTTTGCCTGCTCAATGACCTCAGGATCAAAGGGATCCATAAGCATATCCATTTGTTGATCAACGAGTTCAGTTTCATCAACCGATGCCACATCGGGTAGTCGATCAGCATCATATAAGAGAACTCCTAGATATCGAATACGACCCACACAGCTGTGCATGCATGCTGGCGCATGACCAGCTTCAATTCTTGGGTAACACAGAATACATTTTTCTGATTTACCTGTTTGCCAGTTATAGTAAGTTTTCTTATATGGACAACCCGTTACACACATACGCCAACCACGACAAACACTTTGATTGATCAGTACCACCCCATCTTCACCTCTTTTATAGATTGCACCTGATGGACATGCGGCCACACAGGCAGGGTTCAGGCAATGGTTACAAATTCTCGGTAGGTAGAAAAAAGCCATACGTTCCAGTTGAAACATGGCTTGTTGTTCTTCGGGAGATAAGCTTTCTAAATTAGGATCGTTTCTTGCATAATCAGGTGTTCCACTAAGGTCATCATCCCAATTAGGTCCCATTTTGATGTCCATGGGTTTACCGGTGATCAGCGATACCGGTCGTGCGGTTGGCTGGTCATCATCAGCCGGAGATTCAATCAGATCAAGGTATTTATAAGTAAATGGTTCGTAATAATCATCGATGACAGGTAGGTTCGGATTATGAAAAATGTTGGTGATGCCTTTATATTTTCCTGCACCTTTCAGCGTTATGCTATTTCCTTTCTTCTCCCAGCCACCTTTATAGATATCTTGATTTTCCCATTTCCCTGGATAACCTGTTCCGGGTTTTGTTTCAACATTATTCCACCACATGTATTCTGCACCTTTACGATCACTCCAGATGTTCTTACAAGCGATAGAACATGTGTGACAACCGATGCACTTATCCAAGTGGAATACCATTGAAATTTGTGAGCGTATATCCATGCCTTTCATAACCTCCTTAAAATATAACTTTTTCCATTTTCTTCACCGTAACATGGGTGTCCCTGTTCGGAGCAATCGGTCCCCAGTAGTTGAAGTGATAGCTGAATTGACCATAACCACCCGATAGGTAGTTAGGTTTCAAGTGAATCCGTGTGACACTGTTGTGACCTCCAGCGCGCCTGTTACCGCGAATTTGTGATTTGGGAATGCCAGTAGTTCTTTCTGGGACGTGATAGACAATGCAGACACCACGAGGAATTCTTGCACTGACGACCGCTCGGGTACAATAGACGCCGTGGTCGTTATATACCTCCACCCAATCATTATCTTTGATGTTGAGTTTTGCTGCATCGGTTTCGCTGAGCCAGCAGGGCTCACAACCACGCGATAGAGTCAACATCCTTAGATTTTCCATATATGTGGAATGGATGTGCCACTTGCCGTGAGGTGTTAAATAATTGAGCACCAGAGCATCACCATCTTTTAAGGTTTGTTCTAGATCACCATACGCCTCCGGTTTGGGTGACGGTTTATAGGTTGGCAAGTTCTCGCCGTAGGCGATGTACAATTCATGATCTAAGTAGAAATGTTGTCTTCCCGTCAAAGTTCTCCACGGCACCAGTTTTTCAGTATTGTAGGTGTAAGGGGCGTAAGCTCGACCATGATTCATGAGACCAGACCATAGAGGCGATGTGTTATAGCGTCTTGGCTGGGCTTGCAGATCTGCATAGGTCATACGAACATCTTTACTGCCTTCTGCCAAATCAACCAGGTCAAGACCAGTTTTTTTCTCCATGGTTTCATAAGCTCTAACGGTCAGTTCGCCGTTGGTCAAGGAAGAGAGATGCAATACCGCGTTGGCTGCCCATTCATCTTCTTCAATCGAAGGAAAGGTTTCTCCATCCAGCTCTCGTACCGGAAAATGGTTGGATTGAACCATTTCATCATACTCTCCCTCACAGGTGTAGTGGTTGCCATGTGCGCCCAAGCCACTTGTCTTAATGCCGTCACCCAAGGTGATAAATTTTTCATAAATTTGTGTGTAGTCCCGATCAACAACAGCAAGTTTATGCATTGTTTTCCCAGGTATTGGCTCACATTCATCTTTATACCAGTCTTTAATCTCTGGTTGTGAAATCTCATCTGCCGTGTCATGTGCCAGTGGGAGGGTCACGATGTCTTTACGTGGTTCACTGAAATACTCTTTTGCCATTTCACTGGTTGCTTTGGCAAGACATTTAAAGATATCCCAGTCAGTCTTAGACTCCCAAACTGGTGCAATGGCTTGTGAGAGTGGATGGATAAAAGAATGCAAATCAGTGCTATTAAGATCGGCTTTTTCATACCAAGAAGCGGCGGGTAGTACTATGTCTGAATACAAGGCAGAAGAGTCCATGCGGAAGTTTAGATCCACCACCAGATCCATTTTGCCAACAGGTGCTACATCATGCCATTTGACTTCTTTTGTATGGTCTGCTGAATCTTGTGCGATGCCGTTAGAATGTGTCCCAAGGTAATGCTTGAGGGCATACTCATGACCCTTCATGCTCCCAACGATGGCATTACCACGCCATATGTACCAGACTCTTGGATGATTTTCAGGTGCTTCGGGGTCACTGACAGAGTAGTTGATTTCACGTGATTTTAGTTTTTCAAGAATAGCATTTGAGATCTCTTTATCCGAAGATGCCCCTTCATTAACTGCTTGGTCGCAAAGATCTAGAGTATTTTGTTTAAACTGTGGATAGAAAGGCATCCAGCCATTGCGAACTGACTTGAAGATTGTATCGGCTGTGTGATTTCTCGTTAATTCATTATCAGGAACCGTATTGTATCTGGAGTACTGGCCATCGTATCGGTACTGACAGGTATTGATGTAATGCCAAAGTGGTGCTTGTTGCAGTCTGGGAGCTATCTTCCAATCTTTAGCAAAGGCAAGACCGCTCCATGAATCCATGGGGGCCAGTTTTTCTTGACCGACATAGTGATTCAATCCGCCGCCATTACGTCCAACGCAACCACTCAGCATTAGTGCCATGGCTCCTGCGCGATACATCAGGTTGGCGTGGTACCAATGGTTGATGCCTGCACCGATGATGATCATGCATTTGCCCTCAGTGATATTTGCTGTGTTGGCCCATTCTCTTGCAAATTGCAACACAGTTTTAGCATCAACACCTGTAAAGACTTCTTGCCAAGCAGGTGTATAGGCAGCATCTCTGTTGCTATAGTCCTCTGGATAATTTCCACCTAAACCTCGACCAACCCCATATTGAGCCATGGTTAAATCATAAACAGTAGTGACAGGAATTGTTCCGGAGTCAGTTTCAACGTATCTGATTGGAACGCCTCTAAGGCTTTTTGAATCTAAACCCCATTCGATAAATTCGGTTTGGATAACTTCATCGTGTTTGGATAAAAAAGAGAGTGTTGGATCATAAGTTTCATTGTTGATAGAGTTTTCAAACTTCATGTTCCAGTGACCCTGTTCTTCATCCCACCGGTGACCCATAGATCCTTTTGGAACAACATATTTTCCACTTTCTTCATCAACACTGACAAATTTCCATTCCCCATTAGGAAGATCCTTGTTGCCTGGTAATTCATTGGCTCGAAGCATACGACCTGGGCGGTAATTTTCGCCTTCCTGTTCCAGTTTCACTAACATTGGACTGTCGGTATAGCGTTTGACATAGTCAATAAAATAAGGGGTCTGCTGTTCGTGGTGAAACTCTTTGAGAATCACATGTGAGACGGCCATCCAAAAAGCACCATCACTGCCTGCATGCAATGGTACCCATTGATCTGCGTATTTACAGACTTGGGAAAAGTCAGGAGAAAAAACTACAGCTTTGGTGCCGTTGTGTCTTGATTCTGCAAAAAAGTGGCAATCCGGGGTCCGGGTCATATTGAGACATGCCCCCATGTCTGCAATCATCTTGGCGTTATACCAGTCTGCACTTTCACAAACATCCGTCTGTTCGCCCCAGATTTCTGGAAATGCCGTCGGTAAGTCACAATACCAATCATAGAAACTTAAATTGACTCCACCAAAGAGCTGTAGGAAACGACTCCCAGCCGCGTAGCTTAGCATTGACATTGCAGGGATTGGTGAAAAGCCTATGACACGATCGGGACCATGTTCTTTAGCAGTGTAGATATTCGCCACTGCCATAATTTCCAATACTTCGTCCCAATGCACACGCCGGAATCCGCCTTTACCTCTGGCATTTTGGTATTTTTTACGCTTCTCCGGATTAGCTTGCAAAGCTGCCCAGGCTTCCAGTGGATTGTCTGTTTTAGCTTTTTCTTCACGATAGGCATCGATCAGAGAACTTCTGATCAATGGGTATTTGATCCGAATTGGACTGTATAAATACCAAGAGAACGATATCCCACGTTGACATCCTCTGGGTTCGTAAGGGGGGAGCTGGTCTTCCAGCAATGGGTAATCTAGTTGTTGAGTTTCCCACACTACAACACCATCTTTGACGTGAATTTGCCAAGAACAGCCACCAGTGCAGTTGACTCCATGGGTGCTCCTGACAACTCGATCATGTTGAAAACGGTTTCGATAAAACTCTTCCCACTGTCTGGTTTTAGGTGCAACGATATCTTTGATCCAACTCATTCTTAATCCTTATAATTATTCTTTGTTGTTCTTACTCACTCTGATTTAACCTGCCTGTCATAAATGGCCTGATTTACTGACCCTCTTGCACGCCCTCGCCAAAACAAACCACACAGGACAAAGATGATGAAGCTACCCACTATCCCGCTGATTAATAGCCCAAGACCATAATCTCTAGGCTGTTTTAAAGCTCCTTTACTGTCGGCGTCTTGGAGGAAGGCAATCAGTGCAGCAGTTTCTGGTTCGGTTAATGGATGGTGCTCATAGGCAGCTTGCATGACAGGATAGGGAGCCTGACCTAGAATGGCTTTAACCCCTGCTTTACCCATTCTGGAAAATACCGTTGTAAGATCTTTGGCAAGAATACCTCCACCAATAACAGCGTCATTCTTGACATCATGGCAAGAATTGCATGCTGCTCCATCTTCGGAAAATCTTTCAGTACCTTGAAATAAATCTTTACCTAGACTGATTTGCTCAGGTGTGGATGCTAGTTCCTTATTTTCATTGATTTCTGATATTGGATTACTATTTTCTGTCAGGGTTGAGTTATAGGTAGCAATGTAGTCCAAGACTGACTGTATTTGATTCTCAGAAAGAAAGCTGTCGGGCATGATCAACCCGTTATATTCATTAGATATTGTTACAGCTTCTACATCGCCACTGTTAATCAGCGACTGAGATGACTGGATAAACTCTATTAGCCAGTCATTGCTGTGGCGTTGATGGACACCGGCAAGATCAGGTCCAATGACTCTACCACCTCCAATGGTGTGACAGACAGCACAATAGGTATTGAAATTATCTGCGCCTATTTCTTGGGTCCAACAAGGGGAGTTTTGAAATAAAATCAAGGCACATAATAATATATGTGGAATGGCTAATTTATTATTTGAAATGGTTGAAAATTTAAGTGTAACCATTATCAGTACCTGCAATTGTTAGCGTTTACTTTTCACATTTTCCTGCATCATGCATTAAAGTTTTGTATAAGTATTTGATCTAGATCAATTCAATTTTGACCTAAATCAAATTCTATTTAAATGGCTTATTAATGCGATTGATTTAGAGGGAATTTAGAAGAAAATGAGCCTATTTTTTAAGTAATGATTTCTGCTGCTAACGATCTTTTATTCGTGTGTGCTATCTCTTGCGCAAACGATTATATCGAGGCATCAGTACATTCTATTCATTGCAAATTGTGCAAGTTCAATCAGTCCATTTTTGTACTCGCTTTCGGGGAGCGGTTCCAGTGATTCGATTGCTTGATCCGATAAAGATTTTGCTTTCTCGGTACTCAATGCTAGTGCACCAGAGGACTTGATGTATTCTATGATTTGATCAATGTTTTGGGTATTTTTGGATTGAATTGCTTGCCTGATTATGATTTGTTCTTTTGGTTCACAACGCTCTAGTGCATAGATCAGTGGCAAAGTTGGTTTACCCTCGGCTAAATCATCACCAACATCTTTCCCAATAGTTTCAAAGGATGAACTGTAGTCCAAGACATCGTCAATCAGTTGAAAGGCAATGCCTAAATTTCGACCGTATTCTGTCAAACTCGATTCAATCAGTTTAGATTGATTTCCAAGGACTGCACCAATAGTTGCTCCTGCTTCGAACAACTTTCCAGTTTTTCGGTAGATCACATCCAGATACTGTTTTTCAGTGATATCCGGATTACCGGAGTTGATTAACTGTAAAACCTCTCCTTCTGCAATGGTGTTGGTGGTATCTGCCATAATTTCCATGATTCGCATTTGTCCAATTTGGACCATGACTTGAAAGGCTCTGGAATATAAAAAATCTCCCACCAGTATGGCTGATTGATTACCAAAATGTTGGTGTACCGTTTTGCTACCTCGTCTGTTTTTGGAATCATCGACAACATCATCATGTAACAGAGTGGCGGTGTGTATCAATTCAATCATAATGGCAGCCAAGATTCTTGTATGGTTTTTGTCGTCAACTTGACAGGCTTTGGCAACAAGTAACACTAGTAGTGGTCGCAATCTTTTACCGCCACTATTAATGATGTAATTTGAAATATTGCTAATCAGACCAACATCGGTATCGAGTTGTAATCGGATCTCTTGATTTGTTTCATGCCAATCCGATTCAACGAGGGATCGGATTTTTTCAATAAACGATTTTTCTTGGTCCAGTTTCTCAATGCTTCGAATCATTGTTCTGTCTTCTTATCTTTCCAGTAAATCAAGATGAGCCGATACTATAACAAAGCATTCAAAAATATTGAATTAGAATGCTTATATCTATAGAATTGCCCCGCAGTTCCAATAAATAATGAGGAAGAACAATGTATGCCGTTTTTAAAACAGGAGGCAAACAGTACCGAGTAGCCCAAGGTGAGAAAATTAAACTTGAGAAACTTGAGTCTAAGTCAGGAAAAAAAGTTGTCTTTGATGAAGTATTATTGGTGGGAGAAGGCAGTGAAATTACTGTTGGAACTCCTTATCTGGCCGATGCTACTGTGGAGGCAACAATACTTAGTGAAGGTAAAGATAAGAAGATTGAAGTTATTAAATTTAAGCGCAGAAAGAGTTACAGACGTAACTTTGGTCACCGACAATGCTATACTTTAGTCGAAATAACGGCGATCAAACTCCAGAAAAAGAAAACCACTACTAAAAAAACTGCAGCAAAGAAAACCACTACTAAAAAAACTGCAGCAAAGAAAACCACTACTAAAAAAACTGCAGCAAAGAAAACAACAGCCAAGAGCACAAAAGCAAAAACTAAAGGATAGAGGAAATGGCACACAAAAAAGCAGGGGGTAGCACTAGAAACGGAAGAGACTCAGAATCAAAACGACTGGGTCTTAAGAAGTATGGCGGTGAATTTGTGAAAGCTGGCAATATCATTGTCAGGCAGAGAGGTACAAAATTTTATCCTGGTGAAAATGTTGGTATGGGACGAGATCATACTTTGTTTGCTAAAATTGATGGACACCTTAGTTTTGAAAAGAAAGGATGTAATTCGAAGCAATTCGCAAGGGTGATCCCGCTATCAGATTAATTGTTGCAATTAATTTGAACTGAATGTGCCCCGTTAATTCGGGGTTTTTTTTCGATGAAGGGATATCAGGACTATGAAATTTGTAGATTATGCAAAAATATCGGTTCAAGCAGGCCATGGTGGTGATGGTACTGTAAGTTTCAGACGTGAAAAATACATCCCGAAAGGTGGGCCCGATGGCGGTGATGGCGGTGATGGAGGGAGTGTTGTTCTCAGAACCACCACAGCCCTCAATACCTTAGTTGATTTCAGAGTCAACAATCAATTCAGAGCAACCCACGGTGGGTCAGGAAAGTCTTCCAATAGGACCGGATCGAGTGGTAATGATCTTGAAATCAAGGTTCCTTGTGGGACGAAAATTTACAACCAAGAAACCAATGAATTGATTGGTGATCTTATAGCAGAGGGCGATTGTTGTTTGGTCGCTATGGGAGGTTCGGGCGGTAAAGGTAATACCCGATTTAAAAGCAGTAGGAATCGAGCACCTAGGAAATCAACTCCCGGAACCAAAGGGGAAAGCAGAGTTCTGCAATTAGAGTTAAATGTATTGGCCGATGTAGGACTACTCGGTCTTCCAAATGCAGGTAAGTCGACATTCATTCGTTCGGTGTCTGCGGCAAAGCCAAAAGTTGCTGATTATCCCTTCACTACTTTGTATCCCCATTTGGGAGTAGTCAGAATTGGCGATGAAAAAAGTTTTGTGGTTGCAGACATACCAGGAATTATAGAAGGTGCATCGCAGGGGATCGGTTTGGGAACGGAATTTTTAAAACATTTATCGCGCACACGATTATTACTCCATATCGTTGATTTAGCGGCAACCGAATCCCATCAAGTGATTGTTGACAGCATCAAATCAGTTGAAAATGAATTAAAGAGTTTTGATTCTGATCTGTTCTGTAAACAAAGATGGCTGGTCTTTAATAAACTTGATTTGATTCCCAAAGGACAAGCGCAGTCTAGAATTGACCGTATAACTGGTCAACTGCTGTGGCACGAACCCGTATACGCTATTAGTGCCATTGCCAGTCAAGGAACTAAAAAGTTAACACACCAGGTTATGCAACGCCTTGATGCGTTAGATTAGTTGCTGATTTTGATAGGCCTAGGGCTGTTAACTCATCGATTTGATTTGTCTGCTGAGTTTCTTTTTCTGATTGGCTGCTTTGTTTTTATGAATGATGCCCTTTCTTGCGAGTGAGTCAATTAGAGGTTGGGCGATTTTATAAAGATTTGTTGCTTCTTGCGCATTGCCGGCACTGACTGCGAGAATTACTTTTTTAACGGCCGTACGCATGCGGTTCTTCTGAGCGATATTATTCTGTCTGTGACGCTCATTTTGTCTAACTCTTTTACGTGCCGAGCTATTGTTTGCCATAATGTTACTACCAATCAAAACCTGATTATTTAAAAAGCGATGTATTCTTTTATATTTTAAGGGCTGTTGTCAATAGGAAATCGACAATTTGAATGATTTAATTATGAAGTGAAATGATATTGAAGCCAAAAAACTATGCAAGAATCAGATAACAAGACAGATATAAAAGAGACAAGAATCATGTTTCGATCCACCAGTGTTGTGGGAACTATGACTCTACTGTCAAGAATTATGGGCCTGGTCCGTGATATCTTTTTCGCCCGTCTTTTTGGAGCATTCCCAATCATGGATGCTTTTTTTGTTGCTTTTAGAATTCCAAATTCATTTCGTCGTTTCTTTGCGGAAGGTGCGTTCTCAAGAGCTTTTATTCCAGTACTTTCTGAATACAAGGAAAATAAAGACCCGATCGAGGTTCAAGATTTATTGGACCGTACGGCGGGTACATTGGGCTTAATATTGTTATTGATTACCATAGCAGGAGTGATTGCGGCACCCATTTTAATACTCATTTTTGCTCCCGGTTTTTTCAATGATCAGACCATTGAAG
>Ga0208128_1000458_pt1 | contig 16626 bp, 12 predicted proteins | sample ETNtaG_35_FD_185758 | JGI IMG/M metagenome (GOLD analysis project Ga0208128, IMG submission 185758) | Marine microbial and viral communities from oxygen minimum zone, Eastern Pacific Ocean - ETNP201306PF51B (SPAdes) (version 2) | ecosystem: Environmental > Aquatic > Marine > Oceanic ... | reverse complement strand
GCCGGCTTTGAAAAGAGTTTTGTGATTAAGCGAAGCTTCTGATTATTGGCACCTGGGGCCATGGGTCCAGGTGTGTGGCTGTTGAACTCCTTTAAGGGCACCTAAACGATGCAGAGAAGTATCGACTGGTTTGACGCACCTAACGTTGTCGCACCAGACGAATAGCCAACGATTTTTTGAGACTGTTGGAGCAGGGGCCAGAAGTCAGCTTGCTTCTGTTGAATGCTCAGGTGGCGTGTCGTCCAATTTGGCGCCTCCGTGTTCGATGGACTCACAATGGACCTGTCAGCTATCAATGGCAATCAGCCTTAATACTGATTGCCATTGATAGCTGATAGCATCAAAATTAAGTGTTTGTGGCTTGCGTACTTTGGATGGCTAGGTATAAATTCTGCTTTTAGCTATAAGGAATTCGTTCGACGCAGCTATCTCGTAAAGATCAGCATTAGCGCGAAATCTCAATAAGGATTCCAGAGATAATTTGATCAGCGAAAATGAGTTTCTTTCATATTTATGATCTCAGTAACCAGCGCAATAGTTGATAAAGTAACTGCTTGGACTCATATTGCAAAGTTGCTAAATCGCTGCTGATAAAGAGAATAAAGAGTAAGACAAGAAGTGAATATACTAATTTGAAGGCTGATAGTTAACGGCTATTCTTTGCTATCCATGGTGAAGATGTAAAAGAAAAACCATCCCACGCCAGCTAATAATATTAAAATCGCGACTGTGATGTCCCAAGGGATAGAATCCATGATCCAATTCTGATCCTGGTAATTATAGCCTTTGGGGTATTACAATGGCTTTAGACCAATTCTAAAGGAGTCATGCAAAGGTACGCCTGCAAGGTTTGTACATACATCTATGATCCTAGAGTAGGCGATCCGGCAAATGGTGTTCCGCCTGGAACAAGCTTTGCCGACCTTCCAAATGATTGGAAGTGTCCGTTATGTAAGGTAGGCAAAAGGAAATTCAAACCGTGCAAGTAGGTTTGATTTGCCAGCTATATCAGAAATGGGAATTTCCAGAGTTGCATAGCTGGCTTTGAGTATCGTTGGTAATTACAAAAAAGATTTATGATTTATCTGATAATCAATAAGCCCGGATTTCAGATGACTTATTTTTGGATACCGCAAATGCTTCTCTAGAGTGAAGTCAGAAATAAGTAAACCAATGAGCGCTAAAATTTTTATACTTTTTAGCTGCGTAGTTTAGAGCATGGTGGGAAGTATTGATTGCTTTTGATTAGTTAGTCGTAGCCAGCTTGCAGATGGCAGTATGATTTATATATTGACCTACGCGTTAATTGTTATATCGTGACATTAATAATATCTTTAGGAGTGCGGAGTCTATGCAGCATGTCTAGCTTAATCGCTAGCTTGGTGCAGTTTTGAGTAAGAATTTGAGGACGCTTGTTTTAGTGTTTAGCCCGGATTGATTTTGTGCGCATCAATGCAAGCTTTTCCGAACTATTGCTTCAGGAGGCGGCACGTATTAATCAACATGCAACATATTATTGCACTTCTGCTCCAGTATTGCTTTGTTCAGTCCATGCAACGATTTGCTCTTCTGGGCTCAATGATTCATGGAATAGTGAGATGATTTAATCAGTCTTGCATTCGATTGGCCAATGCATTTGCTAGATCGCGATATCTTGTTGCCTTATTACGACGTGATGGTAGTTGGTGCAGGTATTGGTGGACTCACTGCAGCAGCTCTGTTGGCCAAAAGAGGAAAGAGCGTTTTAGTAGTTGAGCAGCATTATCTTCCTGGTGGCTGTGCAAGTATTTTTCGACGTAAAGGATTTACGTTTGATGTTGGAGCCTCTCTCTTCTTTGGCTTTGGAGAACAAGGATATAATCCTCATCAGTTCGTGATGAATGAGCTAGAAGAAGATATTACATTAGTGCAGATGGATGAGACCTTCACTATCCATATCGATCAGCAGACCAAAGTTTCTATGTATACACAGAGGGAAAAATTCTGGCAAGAGCTTTGTTCATGTTTTCCACATCAATCAAAAGAAATCAAGGCATTGCTTACAGAGTTTGAGTCCTTCTATCACGATTCATTGGATAGTTATGGTGGGCAATTTTTTGCACCAGCTGAAACACCTCCGCAACATGGTCGGAATCTAATGCTCACTAGACCACTTTACTTAGTAAGGCTGCTCTCCTATCTTCTTTCCACTCAAGAACAATTGTTCCGTCGATTCACTCGTGATCCGCAGATCCTCAAACTCTTTACACTATTGAACCAGAATATGACAACCTGTGGCCTGGATCAGACGCCAGCCATTGCAGGCCCAATGATTCATGTTGAGGCCTACACAGGCGGCTGCTGCTATGCACACGGATCACCACAGATGTTGGCAAATAAGCTTGAGAAAGCTATCCATAAATATGGTGGTCAAATTCTCTATAGGCATCGAGTTGATAAAATTCTAATTGAGAATGGTAGGGCAATTGGCTGCCAATTACACAATGGAATTCAGGTCAAGGCAGAAACAATAGTCTCTAATACAACCATTTGGAACCTCTACGGTAAATTAATTGATCCAAAGCACATAACTCGCAGGAAGCGACGGTGGGCTGGTGGATTCAGGCCTAGTTACAGCATATTTGGTGTTTATTTAGGTGTTGATTCAGATGCAATCCCCTTAAATACAAAGCCTACGCAGATTCTCCCTTACATAGATGAGGGTACTCCAAGTTATCTTACTGTTTATGTAACCTCATTATTTGATCCTGCGGCATCCCCTGCAGGTGCTCATACCCTCTGCATATTCCTGCCGGAAATAACTCCTGAGAAGACATCTCCTACTGATGGAAAGGATAAATACCAAACTCGTGCATATAGAGAGCGTAAACAACGTAAGGCAGCAGAAATAATTGATTACTTGGAGGCTAATTATTTCCCAGACTTAAAGCGACATATCATTGTTCAAGAGATTGCTACACCTCAGACTATCCAGCGCTATACGCTCAAAAGCCATGGCTCCATAGGCGGGCCTCAAGTGAATATGAGCCAAAGCTATATGAGCAGGCTGGCAGCTCGTAGCGACTGGAAAAATCTCTATTGTGTTGGAGATTCGACAAGTCAAGGTATTGGTGTGGTATCTGTGACGGTGTCTGCCATAAGTGCGGTCAATGCCATTCTCAAAGACCAAGGCCAGCCTCAATACAACGCATTGTCTAAATACCCGAACAGCTATGTACATTTTGCCCCTGCTAACTCACCTAATCAGCAATTCCCAGATGAAAAAGAGATAACAAAATCTCAACAGCAATCTTCTAGATATTGTCTGTCACCACGCTGTCATCGTGCTTGCCCAGACAACACGCCTAATGGCCATTTATCACGATTGGCAGAGGCTGCTAATTGGGTAGGTGCGGCAAAGGCTTTAAGGGACGTTAATTCTTTCCCTGAAACTTTAAGCTATTTATCTCAATCTGATGATTTCTGTGGACCAAGTTGTTCTCAAATGTTATGCCCTAACGAGTCAGTTCCAATCAAGTCCTTGAGTCGATATGTCTGCGAGCAAGTCCCCCAAAGCAAGCCTCAGCCGGTTGCTCTTAATGGTATAAGAATAGCTATTGCTGGTGCTGGAACAGCAGGGTTGACTTGTGCTCATTATTTAGCCCGATTAGGTTTTCAAATAGATATATACGAGAAGCTTAGTGTCCCTGGAGGCAAGCTTCGTTGGCTCACTAAAGCAACAGGAGCACCTGAGTCGGTTTTGAACCGTGAAATATCAAACCTGCTTTTGCCTTCTATTCGAATCTACTACGAGCAATCTTTGGGCGTAGAAGTCACTATTGATCAGTTATATAAGCAGTACGATGCTGTATTCCTTGCGTGTGGTGTGGGTGGTGCTCGGCCACAATCTTTTGATCTTAATCCTTGTAGAGGAACGGTTTATGGTCTTAGCTTTCGAGAAGATATAACTAATTACCCGTTGATAGTGCGTGATCGTTCTGTGGCCATAATAGGTTCAACACATCTCTCAACAGATATCGCTGTCCTGGCAGTTCAAGCTGGAGCTAAACATGTAATTATAATCTCTGATAAATCTGAACTAGATGTTCCGCTCCCTTTTAAGGATTTGAAAAATCAGCAGATAGATATACACTTAAGTACTGCGACTGAGCACTTTGCAGGGCTTTGTAAGCGTGCGGACTATATAGTTTTGGATACAATTGATCAACAGCGCATTGATGCTAAATTAATGGATCATTTAAATAATGCCCTAGAGATTCAACTACAAGCCATTTTTGATATAGATAAGTTGAGGGCTAATGGCTACGATAGAATATTTGCGGGAGGAGATATGGTAAAGGGAGAGGGCACCGTCTTGGAAGCAGTCGCAGAAGGACGTAATGCTGCAATAACCATAAATCAAGCATTATTGAATTCGTGAATACTGCTATTATCATTGCCCAATTACGACCTCTCTGTAACTACGACCGTAGCGAGAAAAGCCTTTTTTAGCCGCCTCCATCTTCTCTATTGCTATAATTTCATTGCCAGACTTTCACTTCAGTGAGTTTTGTCAATACAACATCTATGCAAGACAGCGAATCTGCACAGGTAGATTATCGTCTACATCAATGGCGAATACGAATAACCTCAACAAACTACTTTGATGTTCAAATTAAGGATGAAGTAGATAAGGTGGACAATGTTCAGGCAAAAGCTTTTATTCCAGATGGCTCTAGGGTTACGAAAATCATTGTTGATAATGGTGAGATTGTAGAAAAAATCTACTCCACGCCATCTGGAGCTAGGCTGTCTGTAAGATTTGACGATTAATTGTAGAGCTATTTAACTTTACTAACTAACTCCACGCAGCGAGCGTCTAATAGCCATGTCTAATTTATATAGTGTGCAATTAGATAGGCTTTAAAATCTTGCACATATTTAGGTATTTATCTGCTTTTGCTTTACTTGGTTATAGTTCGGCTATTGAACTATTTTTATATAGTCAAGAGCTGGCCAGCTTGCCATGAGTCGGTCACAGTAAACAATCATTCATGGCTGGCTATTGAGCTGGATCCATCAAAAGATGGCTGGTTCCTAAAATCTCCCGCAGCCCCCCACTCCGGCTATGATGTAACTATAAGTGCGGGACGATAACGCTAATGATTCATTTCGTACAAGTTGCCACCTTGCTGCTCGTAGCCTGCGGCTTGGTCTTTATTAGCCAGGTTGCCAAAGAAATAATCCGTGCAACGAGCTTATTTCCTCTAATTAAAACCCTCGTACGCTTTCTGATCACTGGTACTTACGCGATAGGTCAACAGCTAGGGATAATCTATTGGCAGAACCTGAAGGAACCACTGCGTTGGTTAGCTATCCACCTAGTGGCCCTAGTGATTTTCTCTATGCTTTTGTGCCTAGATTTTGCGCGAAATATCTTGACAAAACTCGTCAAGATAACCCTCTCATTTTTCTATCAATCGGATTCAGTTCAAAGCACAATGAGTTATCTCAACCTTGATCAGGCCTAGGCCTCCAGATCGAATAGATGATCAAAATAGCAGAAATCATTTTATAAATAGATCGCAATGTCAACGGAAGCAGCCGGGAGGTGAAATTGTCTACAGGTTTAAACTACTGTGATTTTAGAAGATAAGGAGTGCAAAATTTTCCGACTCCTAGCCAGCACCTCTTGTCCGGTTCAACCATTTGAAGGTTTAGATTCTGAGCAGGATGCAGCCAACTTTGTGTCACGGTTGACAGGCACGTTGAATCTCGGGGTAATTGCCCTTCACCGCCAATCTTGCGGGACGTCGGTCGTCGCTAAATAACATATGCGTTTAGTGCAGCTCAGCGATCCTCATCTTGTTGCCTTCAACCAGACCTTTGTGCGGGATCGCAACCCACTTTTGAATTTTCAGTTTGCATTGCAGCAGGCAAGTTCACATTCTCCGAATCTGATACTTATTACTGGTGACCTTTGCCATGACGAGACTTGGGGAGGTTATGTATTAATACGTGATCAATTGCAGAACCTCCCTGTATCAGTCAAGTGTGCTGTTCTGCCAGGAAACCATGACAACTCGTTGTTTATAAATTCTATACTTGGACGTCACGCTATTACCGCACCAGCAGATCTTGTTATTGATGGAGTTAGGATAATCCTTCTTAGTAGTCACTTGCCAGCTCGAGTCATGGGCCTAATAGGACACTCGCAGTTGCAATGGCTAGAGAAGCGCTTATCAGATAATCAGCAATCCGGCAAACCATTAGTGATAGCTTTGCATCACCCTCCTTTGGCAATTGGATCTTCTTGGTTGGATGAATTAGGCCTATTGGATGGCTCTGAGCTGATGAGGATTCTGACTCCTATTCAAGAATTACGTGCTGTATTGTTCGGCCATATTCACCAACACTGGCGAGGAGTTTTGCCAGGTAGGCCGGATGTGTCTGTTCTTGGCTGCCCTTCTACTCTTTGTAGTTTCACGGCTGTGCAACCATGCCCTCTTGGAAGAGAAGACGATCCAGGCGGACGTCTGGTTGAGTTGGATAAAAAAGGCAACTTCTTTGAGCAGGTGCTCAGATGGCCAGATTCTGTGGTTAATCAATAGAATGATTTGTTGATTATTGATAAATTTATAGAGAGATTAATTATTTGATAATTGATGACAGGTGTGAACTTGATTATTGGTTTCCTGCTGGAATAACCCGTTCTGTAATCCCAGTACATCCAAGGCTTTCAAAAGTATCAACCCCAGTGGTTGGATTCTTACCATTGGCTCTTGCGCATAGAGCCTTCTGTTCCTGCCTGTCCAGCATGGCATCACTGAAGTCTGCCCCATCAATTAATGCGCCAGCAAATTCGCTTTTTCTTAGATTTGCGTTGCGCAGAATGCTGTCTGATAGGTCAGCATTGTCGAAGCGAGTGGCATATGCAAGAACATCTTCTAGATTGGTTCCATGCAGATTGGCATTCTTTAGAGTAGTTACACTAAAGGTTGAACCACGTAAATCAGCGCCGCTTAAATCAAAGCCAGCAAGGTCATATTTAACAAATTCAGCTGTTAGGGGTTTGCCATCCTCTACAGGTTCGAGGAATGGGAATTGCTTGATCAGTGAATCTAGATTTTTCCTGGTTTCTTTTAGTGATAGATCGGCGCCGCCTTGGTCGTTTTCCCACATGCTCGGATATGTAGCTTCTGCTGGCAAAGGTAGGCTTAGCAGAATTGTGGTGACTATTGGGATTAGTAGCCCCAGCAGAACAGAGCGCAGGAATGAAAAGGTGCTGTTCCGCATTGGCTTGCTGAGGTTAGCTATATGGCCAGATTAAATATCTCACTAGACGCAGATAAGCCTTGTATTAAGAGCATCTAGTTTGAGTAGTGTATCTTCCGTTAGAGGTAGCTAATGCTACCTGAGATAGTTGGCCTAATTGCCATCAAAGGTTTGATTTGATTAGTTGCTGTATTAGTCATTGTAGTAAATCTGGAAGTTCATGTATACGTTTCCTAGGGTTTTTCTACGTTGAATCTTTTTTTGCTTGCATTGTTATATCTATTTCCCATAGAAGCCTAATCTCTTCTGGATATTGGTGTTATGGATCTGGTCTGTAATTGTTGCATTGGCCATATTGCTTCTATGCGACTACGCCTATTCCTTTTTTGAACTGTTGTGATAGTTGAGTGGACTACTTTTGATCAAGGTATGGATATAGGTTTTTGCGCTTAACCCTTAACTCCTGATTGGTAGTCAAAATCTGGGCCGCAAGCTCGCTGTATGGTTAATTGCTTTTTGTTGTCACTTTTGCACAACGCTCGCCATAGCTTCCCATCTGAAGGAATGATTCTAGATAGTAACTATAGGATTACGTGATTGGTGAATATTCCAGCGGGCCAGCTCATTGTGCCTAGATGGTGATCGAGCGACTTATTTGCAAAATAGACAATACGCGCTGTGACGCAATCATTTTTTGTACATGAATTGCCCTATCTATCTGCTCACTCTATGCCTTTTCTGTTGACACTGGAGTAGAGCTAATTCTCAGTATCACTGCTAGGCCTATGCAGATAACGGTAAGTACGCCGCAAACTTCGGTCCAGCCAAGCAGACCCAGCCGAGTTACTGCTAATGGAGCCACAACGGTGATGATCCCTCCAGAAAGAATCGGCTGAAGCATCAACTGCTTGATCGAAAATACTGGCAGGGTTTTTGTGAGGTTACGGGGATCGGCCAACCGCAGCAGTAATAAGCCACTTGCTGCTACTCCCGTGGCCTGTCCGAATTCGGTAATCGAACGCTCGAACCATTCCTCTCGCAGGGTGAATCTTGCAACCACCAGCATTATCAATAGATTCCATGCCAGTCCTGTCACCGATAAAACCGTTAGTGGCAGCCAGTCATGACGCAGTAATGGCAGATTCAAGCTCGCCATTGCGGTGGTGATAAGCAGGTCGGTTGCCAGGATGCCGATTTCACGTTGTAAGAGCTGAGATACCCACTTTGTTTGGCCTGATGCTTCCAGTGCAAGACGGATTAGTAGAGAACCCGCAAGAGCTAGTGGGAATACCGGAAAAACGTGTATCACCTGGCCGTAGAACTCTCCTAGCCAAGGGGTTAAAAGTTTCAAGCCTGCAAGCATCAACACTCCGCACCCCACGGCAGCTCCGGCAAGGGCCAGATTCGCGCCTAGTTGACGGAGCTGTTCACCAATACTCGAAGGTTCTTCTACAGCGCCGGTTGCACCTAGTTCTGTTGGGCTGTGGGAGGCGACCCAGCCACGCCAGCGCGCAAAAACGACCAGGGCACTGCCTAGAAGGGTTGAGGTGAGTAAGCCCACTGTTGCCATCGCTAGGCCAAGATCCTGTCCCCCTGAGAAGCCCAGGTTGCGAAAGCTTTCGCCCATTGCCGCAGCTGCACCATGGCCTCCTTCAAATCCCACTTCAATTAGGCATCCCATCAGCGGATCTACGCCCAACCGTGGAATTAATACCAGCAGTACGACTGCTCCCCCAACTAAATATTGACCAAAACCAAGCATCATCCCCAGCGTGGCCTGGGATGCCACTGGTTCCCATAAGCCATTCCCTCGCGGGAGAGGACGACCCAGCATCAACGTCGCGAAGACCAGGGTGAGCAGTGGTGTTGGCAGTTGAGTCCAGATATCTGTGACGCTTTGGGGCATTAGCGGGAGGGGGCCATAGGGCCCGAGCAGCAGTCCTGCTAGGCCTGCCAAGAGGGCCATGGGAATGCCTAAACGCTCCAGTCGCAGGGCAGGCTCCAGTCTTCGTCCCAGGCTCAGCAGTAGCCCTAAAAGAGTCAGCAGGCTCAGAGCTAGCACCACACTGGTTAGTGAGGTGGCATGGAGCAGGCTTTGGAAGCCGTTAACCATTGGAGCCGTCTTGCGGCTTTAGATCAAAGCAGTGGTTGAAGGTGTGTTTTGTGCCTTGGAGGACTTTGATATCTATTGAGCCATTACTGACAGCACGGCACTGCATGCAAAAGGGTGCATTCTTATCGCGCCTCTTTGGTTTGTAGAGCTGCCGCATTTGCTTAGGGAGCACGACCTCAATGTTGAGCTTGGCAGCTCTTAATTTTAGAGTTCTACGAAGCTACTGTTTGGGAAGTTCACGCTGTAGAAGGCAATTCCTTCTGCCTCCCAACCCTGATCGAGCCATTGTTCTCGTTGAGTTACAGAGCTGGTTACTGCATGTTGACCTTTTTTGGAGGCCATCTGCCATATGGGATCAAGGCCTTCTAGAGGTTTGTCGTAAGCGGTAAATACTGCACCCTCATTTATGTAGCCAATCTTTTCTAGAAGCTGGATTTGATCAAGATCTGTGATGTAGAGGCTGTCGTTGAAATAAGCATGTTGGAGCTCGTATACATCGACGACATAGCTGTCATCAGGATTGGTCGCAAAAGGTACATCTATTAGCGCCCAGCTTTCGGAATCAACAAGTTCTTTAGCAACAGAAGAGCTGCTGGTGAGTCGCCATTCACCGGTGATTGGGTCTTGCAGTCGGAAGGCAACAGCAAGATCATCAGCATTGTCGTAATCGTTAAGGTCTTGAGATGCCCAGCTCACTGTTGAAGGGTCTTTTAGTGCAAATTCAATAGCTAAGGTTTGACCTGGTGAAGGTTCTGTGTAGTTGTACTCCGCTAAAGGTTCTGTCCCAGGTCCACCAGGGTTGTAGATCGGACTATGGGTGCCAAGTTGTGGTTTAGGAAGGATGACTTCCTTTAATGATTTAATTGCTTGCTCACTTGATGCCTTTACGATCAAGTCGAACTGGTTATCATGATCTTCTGAGTAGGTGTACTCAGGATCAGCATTTAGCCCATCGCCTAGATCAGCAATACCCATGACTTTGAGCTGACCACCTTTTACTCGTATCCATTGACCGTCACGGTCAATGGTGACTTCTTGATTATCGCAACCTTTTGCGGTTAGTTGGAAAAACTTCTCGAACTGCTGGGGTTCAAAACCGCTCACTCCATCAGGCGAGAATCCGCCGGATGTGAACATGCGAAGGCGGTAAAGATTTTCTCTTTCGCCGTAGTATTCCACCCCATGATTTGCTCCGATTGAGAGGCTGACGGGCGCGTAGTCTCCAGCTAGTGAAAGTTTGCTCAGCTTTGCTCCAACAAGGGTTGGGCCATTAAATGAGTCGTAGGGATTACTGCTTTTATGGCTGAGTCCGGTGCCATTAACCAGCCCCTCAGGTGTGATCAATTGCAAAGGAATTTTGCTTTTCACTACTTCAAATTGTTCTGGGTGCACCGCTTCTGGGTGATTAGTTGGCAAGCGATTGCCGAAGTAGCCAAAGGCCACTACTGTTTGACGCTCGTTGAAGTCATAATTTGGGTTCTGGGCTACATAAAGTGGCGTTACTATTTCGCCTGTATTGAGATGGATGCGGAAGTTTTCAGGTTGAACTGTGCTCGGTAAAATTGGATGACTAAATTCGATTGGCATTGCATCCATATATGTTTGCGTTGGCCTTTTATGACTAAATCCGCTCAGTTTGATGGCAACAGGTGCGACGCCGCTTGTGATATTGCGTAAGGGCGCGGGGGGATTTAACCCTACGAGGCTTTGAATGACACCTGCTCCATGTACTTTTGCTAGGCGGATTTGATTTTCACTGAGCAGTCCAGGAATTCCCATAATTCCTTCGAATCCGTATCCAGCGGCCAAGATTTTCGGATCACTATCTACCCCGCCGTAAATATCGGCATTGATCACAATATTGCGATGTAGTTGCTCGTAGGTAGAACCTTGGCTCATGTTTGGATGTAGAGATAAATTTAGATTTTTACTGTAATCAATAAGTAAGCGTCCTGGTTGTCGATTGCAAATTTATTTGGGGTCTTTTGGCTGCTTAATCTTTAGCACTATGCCTTTTTTGGATTAATTTGTTTTCGGCAAGTGCTTGATATCTTTGTGTTAGTGGTGTGGTTGTGTCTTCGCCGGCTTGATCACTGCGCGAAGCTTCTTGTTCGGGGTTGATTGGGAAGGCTGGCATGAGCGGCGTGTTTTCTGTTGACCATTCAGGATTAGGCAGAGCATTGTGAAGCGCGCCCTGTAGCAAATGGTTAATAGCCTTGTCCCTGTCGATGCCGTACACATCGCAATAGTCATCTAGGCAATCGAGTATGGCCGCTTGTAGTGAGAGTTCAATTTGCGTTGCTATGGGGCGATTGCCAGGGGAACGGTTCATCACTTCAGATCTTGAGTATGTTTTGCCGATTCTCTTAGGCCAAGCTCTATTGGTTGGTTAGTAAGAGTCTGCTCTTGGTCAAAGAACAGGCATTTCTATCAAGACAGTCATCATGATGAACTCAGTAGGGTTGTGACGGCTTTCTAGGATTGTTGCCCGATCGGCGCTTCCTGGGCTGAAGCTATTAGCTGTTGAGAGCGGCTATTACACCCTGCAGGAGACCTTTACCCCTTGGACATAATCGAAGCCGATGTGGTGATTGTGGGCGGCGGCCCAGCTGGCTGCACCTGTGCGCTTTACACATCGCGCTCGGACCTGAAGACAGTCATCCTTGATAAGAATCCCGATGCGGGTGCCTTGGCGATTACCCATCAGATTGCCAACTATCCAGGCGTTTCCAGTGAGATGAGCGGAGAAGCGCTTCTGGCTTTGATGCGCGAGCAAGCCGTTTCCTTCGGCAGTGATTATCGCCGTGCTCAGGTTTTTGGTGTGGATGTGAGCGGTGAGTGGAAGACGGTCTATACCCCGGAGGGCACCTTTAAGGCGCGGGCGCTTGTTGTGGCGACAGGAGCTTTGGGGCGCCCGGCATCTTTCGAGGGCGAGGCTGAGTTCCTTGGTCGTGGCGTTAGTTATTGCGCAACCTGTGATGGTGCGTTCTACAAAGGCCGTGAGGTGGCGGTTGTAGGGGTTAATAAAGAGGCGATTGAGGAGGCACAGTTTCTTACCAAGTTTGCCTCCACCGTGCATTGGCTTACCACTAGTGACCCCAAGGAAGACGACCAGCACGCGCAAGCGTTGATGGCTCAGCCCAATGTTCGGCACTGGAGCCGCACTCGTTTGATGTTGATCGAGGGGAATGATGCTGGCGTGACGGGCATCAAGGTGAAAAACCGGACTCAGGAGACGGAGCAGGCCTTGGCGGTGGAAGGTGTATTTGTCTACATGAGTGGCTCTAAGCCGATCACCGATTTCCTAGGTGATCAGGTGGCCTTCACAGAAGATGGTGGTGTGGTGGTCGATGATTACATGGCCACAACGGTGGATGGAGTATGGGCTATTGGCGATATTCGCAATACCCCGTTTAAGCAGGCGGTAGTAGCTGCATCAGATGGGTGTATTGCAGCAATGGCGATCGATAGGTTCCTTAATAGCCGTAAAGGGATTCGCGTTGACTGGGTGCACCAGTGAACAGGTATTTGAGTCCGGCTTCTTACTGCATTGACCTATTGATTGATGGCAAGTTTGTTTAGATAGGACCCGCTTAATTAGTGAACTCAGAAGCCTTGCGTAGTCCATGGCTTTTGAAATTATTAGTTTCGAGAAGGTCGTAATATTTGCCTGGCAATCGTCGTTAAAGGCTTGATTGAGTTTCTAGAAGGTATTGACTATTGAACAAAGTTATTTAATTGCTCTTCCTTATGGCCACATCGCATTGCAAACGGAAGGCATCTCTTTCGCTAGTATTTCTCTGCACTTGATTGCAACGTCTTGGTGTTCTTTTTGGGTGCCATTTGCAGATCGAAGATCGATATAATGAAGCCATGACCTTACACTCCCTGCCATGTAGATTCGTGTGGGAGTGGCTAATGGAAGGACCTCTCTTGCGCATTCCTTTGCAACGCCTGCTTCAAGCATTTCCTGGTAGAGATCTCGGCTTTGTTCAAATAATGACTTCGCTTTGGAGCTGAGTTTGGCTATTGTTTCTTTGTCGAGATCGTCGATGCTACTTTGACGATTTTTTGTATCTTGCCTGCGAAGAGAAGGTGGATTTGCAAAAGCCATTGTTGATACATCAGCGTAGCGTTGGCTAAATTCTTGGAAAGAAAAGCTTCGGTGCCTGAGAATTTGTGCTGCTATTGCTCTTGTCGTTCCTATTTCCATCACCAAATGAGCCATTTCGAAGGGACTCCAGTGCCGATGTTTTATTAGATAGCGTATGAGCTTCTCGCTATTAGGATTGTCTTGATTTACAGGATTCGATACCCTCGCGCAATAAGCAATGATTTCTTCTGCTTTGGGAGTTGCTGAGATTAAAGATACGCTGGTCATGGGTTTAATGGTAGAGAGATGGAATGTTCTAGGTCTGTGAAGGAGCCTTGTTGAGTAATCTTTACTGTTCGCGGCCTCTTATGGAATGCGATCAGAGATTGTCAGACTTCTGTTTAGTTAATGCATATGCTTTGGCTGTTCCTCGGGAATATCTATCACTGACATGCTCTTGGTTGGATCCCTGGCTCTTCATGGTTAATGTCATGCAAACTAGTTTCCTCTTGGCAATTTTAAAGTTTTTGTGATTTTCGGATGTTATTCGTGAGTAGGAGAGCTTATGAGCGAGTAATTCACGGCTGAGTGATTTCTGGCATCTCGGTCCAGGCTGCTAGCTCTTCAATTGACTGCACTCCTTCTCGACGCTGACCATTTGGGAGGATCCAGGTGGGATAGGCACGAATCTCGGCTTCTCTGCAGGCTGTTGCCTGATCAGGTAGCAGCTTTGGTTTTTCGCATTCCACATAGTTCAGTAGTTCGCTGGCTTGTGGACCGAAATTGATTTTTTGGAATAAACAAGCCGGACAGCTCCAGGACCCGTAGAACAGCACTCCGATGGCATTGAGATGACTCACTAAGGCCAGTTGCTGGCTTGTTGATGCCTTTAGAGACTGCTCGGAGTTGCCGGCGCCATCTTCTGCTCTGGTTTTGGCTGTTTGCAGTCCGAGACTTAGGCCCATTGCTGTCAGTAGGGCAAGCCATACCTTCAGGGCATGGTTGCTGCGGAAGATGTGTGGTCGAACCATGGGGAAGAGGAAGTTGGGTCTCAAAAACATACGCGTAGTGAATGCGTTCGGGCTTCCCTACATAGATGAGATGCCAGGAGTGCTGTTGAACTGGGAAACTTATGGCTATGTGGGGCCTCTGGCCGAATCAACGCTATGGCCGGTAGCGGCTACCGGGATTACTTCAAGGTTCTCGGAGTTGAGCGCAACGCAGACAGCGATGCCATCAAACGAGCGTTTCGCAAGCTGGCGCGTCAGTATCACCCTGATGTGAATCCTGAGGATTCCACTGCTGAGGCGAAGTTCAAGGAGGTGAGCGAGGCCTATGAGGTGCTCTCTGATCCAGATAAACGCAGCAAATATGAGCAGTTTGGCCGGTATTGGAATCAGGCTGGTAGCAGTGGCGGCGCGGGGCCTGCAGGTGCTGGCTTTGAAGTGGACTTTGGTCGTTATGGGAATTTTGATGATTTCATTAATGACCTTTTGGGCCGTTTCGGTGGACCTCAAGCTGCTGCTGGTTTTGGCGGTGGTTTCCCTGGTGGTGCAGGCTTCCCAGGTGGAGCTGGTTTCCCCAGGGGCACTTCTCATGCCCCTTTGAACCTTGATGCTGAAGCAACGGTAAAGGTGAGTTTTGCTGAGGCTTTCCGCGGTACAGAACGCACCCTCTCTGTGAATGAAGAACGTGTGCAGGTGAGGATTCCCCAGGGCGTTAAATCTGGCTCGCGCTTACGTCTCAAGGGCAAGGGCAATATTCAGCCTGGCACTGGTCGGCGGGGTGATCTCTTCTTGAATATCGATGTACAACCGCATGCTTTATGGCGGTTAGATGGTGGTCAGTTAAGGGCCGATTTGCCCGTTGCGCTCGATGAGCTTGCGCTGGGCAGCACGGTGACTGTGATGACTCCCGATGGGGAAGCGCAGGTAACCATTCCTGCAGGTACACCGCCAGGACGCACTCTGCGACTTAAGGGCAAGGGATGGCCCTCTTCTGCTGGCCGTGGTGATTTGCTGCTCACCCTTAGCCTGCAGTTACCTGGGCAATGGTCCGCCGAAGAGCTGGAGCTGTTGCAGCAGTTGCAGCAGTCGCGCAGCATTGATCCTCGTCAGTCTTGGCTCCAGAGTGCTCGCCTCTGAGGCGGGACCTACGATCACGGCCTGGTTATGCGGTTTTAATGGATCTCACTTATCGCCCCCGTCGACTTCGCCGTACCCCTGCCCTGCGGGCTTTGGTTCAGGAGCACAGTCTTACCGCTGCAGACTTTATCTATCCGTTGTTTGTCCATGAGGGTACTGATGTCCAGCCGATAGGCGCTATGCCAGGGGCTAATCGCTGGAGCCTGGATCGGTTAATGGGAGAAGTGCAACGAGCCTGGGAGTTGGGCATTCGCTGTGTAGTGCTATTCCCGAAAGTTGCTGAGGGCCTTAAAACCGAAGATGGGGCGGAATGCTTCAGCGAGCATGGCTTGATCCCTCGTGCGATATCGCGGCTTAAGCATGAGTTACCGGAAATGACGGTGATGACTGATGTGGCTTTGGACCCTTATTCCTGTGATGGTCATGACGGCATTGTGAGCGCCGAGGGTGTTGTGCTTAATGACGAGACGATTGAGCAGCTTTGTAGGCAGGCTGTGGTTCAAGCTCGTGCTGGTGCTGACCTGATTGGACCTAGCGACATGATGGATGGTCGTGTCGGTGCCATCCGTGAAGCCCTTGATGATGAGGGTTTTGAGCATGTGGGGATCATTAGCTACACAGCGAAATATTCTTCTGCGTATTACGGGCCGTTTAGGGAGGCGCTCGATTCAGCTCCGAGGGCTGCAGGTGGTAAGCCGATCCCTAAAGACAAGAGCACCTATCAAATGGACCCAGCTAATGCTCGTGAGGCGATTATTGAGGCCCAACTAGATGAGCAGGAGGGGGCAGATATCCTCATGGTGAAGCCTGGTCTTGCATATCTCGACATCATTCATCGTTTAAGGGAAGAGTCGGAGTTGCCGATTGCTGCTTACAACGTCAGTGGTGAGTATTCGATGGTGAAGGCCGCTGCAGAACGGGGTTGGATCGATGAGCGGGCGGTGGTATTAGAAACTTTGTTGAGTTTCAAGCGAGCTGGTGCTGACTTGATCCTCACTTATCACGCTTGTGATGCAGCTGAT
>Ga0208128_1000457_pt1 | contig 16653 bp, 10 predicted proteins | sample ETNtaG_35_FD_185758 | JGI IMG/M metagenome (GOLD analysis project Ga0208128, IMG submission 185758) | Marine microbial and viral communities from oxygen minimum zone, Eastern Pacific Ocean - ETNP201306PF51B (SPAdes) (version 2) | ecosystem: Environmental > Aquatic > Marine > Oceanic ... | reverse complement strand
CGGGGATGCCCATCACCGGACGATGTTGGGTTTGGGGATCTATTGGAACGGGGTTAAACTCAGTTTTCATAAGAATGACTCACTAGAAATAAAAAGGGTGTGGTTCGAATTTACCAGTACCCACCTAGCCTATCCTCGTAGGGGCAAAGCAAACGTCGTCTCATCTATCCATCCGCCAATGGTGATTGCAGCCATTGATCTGCCGTTTAAAAACCCCTTTGTCTGCTTGGCCCTATATCGGCCACCCATCCTATTCCCCGTAGGGGCAAAGCAAACGTCGCCTCATCTATCCACCCACCAATGGTGATTGCAGCCATTGACCTGCCGTTTAAAAACCCCTTTGTCTGCTTGGCCCTATATTGGTTACCTATCCTATTCCCTGTAGGGGCAAAGCAAATGTCATCTCATCTATCCATCTATAAATGGTGATTGTAGCTATTGACCTACTATTTAACATACCCTTGTCTGCTTGGCCCTATAACCGCTAGCCCGTCACTGTTTTCGGGCAAAGAAAATATATACTTCCTTCACTTACTATTATTGCTAAAACAACTATATTGGTCATTTTACGATTACTTCACTTGCTTTGCCCCTACAACAACATACCTACGCTCCATTCCAAACTCCCGGACCTGCTGGTGGAGCTATCACTCTCCGTCCAAAAATAGCATAGCAAAAGTCTTGATTGACGTCCACACCGATAGTAGGTTGTCGGCCTCTATCCCGCCAGCCACCACTCTTTTCGGGTGCTTTATATTGCTCAGTTAACCCAGAAAGAGGTTAGCAAAAAGAACAAAATAGAATTAAGGCTTTGAAATGACCATAAGTTCAGCTTCGACTCCGAAATCCTTGATGAAGACTGGATCTGAGAGGGTTTTCTCTGCCTACAAGGAAAGGCTATCATTCCAGTAGAGAGAAATCAGAATAACAGACTGGCTAGTCGGTGTCAAATACGGATTGGCTTAGTGGGAAGCGAGGATGGTCTTTCCCTCGAACCGGCTATGAATACGATGCGACAACTAAGTTGGATGTTTTTATCGTTGCCTACAGTTGACTGTAGGAGGTGAAAGAGTAGATTTGAGCCTTTACAACTAACAGAGAATGTTTTAGACTCGGGTTGATTAAATTCAGTTAGCGTCTACAGGAGAGAAAGCATGAAAATTACCGACGTGGAGGTGATCAGCTTCCGCACAATAACGAGGCAGCATCCTTCCAAATGGGGATACGGCTATTGGGGTGAGGAAACGGAATCCGGTCAATCTCTTATTAAGATTTCCACGGATGAAGGGTTGGAAGGCTATATGCTGGGCGGCAATGCCCGTTACATTGAGGGGCCGATCAAACGGATGTTGGTAGGAGAAAATCCGCTGGAGCGAGAAAAGATATGGAACTGGATGGATCAGTTGGTCACGTTCGGTCACAGTTTGCCGGAAAGCGTTATGGGGGCTGTGGACTGCGCCCTATGGGATCTGTTTGGCCGGATGGTAGAATTGCCTGTGAGCAAGATCCTGGGCGGGGCCAGAGAGAGGGTAAAGGCTTACGCAAGCACGTTTCCAAATATGGGTAAGCCGGAGGACTATGCGGCACACGCCTTGACCTGCAAGGAACAAGGATATAAGGCATACAAGGTCCACGCTTATATCTGTTGGACCCCCCATACCTGGGAACCAGCCCCTCAAGTCCCGGGGTTTCCCAAGGAGGATCTGCACAGCGGTGCGCGAAGCAGTAGGGGACGATATGGTGTTGATGCTGGATCCATTCGGTGTCTATACACTGGAGCAATCTCTGTGGGTTGGCCGAGAGCTGGAAAAGCTGGGCTATTACTGGTTGGAACATCCAATGGTGGAGACACGCATCGAGGCTTACCGGCGCCTGACGAGGGAATTGGATATCGCCATACTGTCACCCGAGCATGTTCCGGGGGGTGTATTCGCCCGTGCGGAGTGGGTATTGCAGGGGGCTTGCGACATGTTGAGAATCGATCACAACTATGGTGGAATCACCGGATCCTACAAAACGGTAAACGTGGCCCAGGCATACGGGATTCAATGCGAAATGCATGGGGGCGGGTGGGCAAACAGCCAGATTCTTGGGGCCACTACGGAAGCGACTTGTGAATACTTTGAGCGAGGCTTGCTCCGTCCGGATTTTGATTACGAAACACCCGCGCCCTACCTGAATTCAATTGTTGATCCCTTGGACGATGAAGGCAACGTGATACTGCCTCAGTTACCCGGTATTGGTCTGGATCTTAACTGGGACTATATCAATGACAATTTGATCAAGTAATTTTGGCACTCAAGCCTTTCAAGATTTTACACGGACTTGTCGATATGCTTAGGAGGGGTTTACCTCTGAGTTTCTCCGCAGGAAGGGGTTTTTGTCACCACATTCACGTTTAGACAATTTTCGTCATCCCGCCCCTAGTCCGGGGAATGCAGCCGAAGGATACTCTCGGGATGTGCTTTTGAAGAGTCGCGCATTGATGGGTCTGCCGCCGATAATATTCCGCTGGCGGGAATGTCGCCTGCTCTATTGCTAATGAGAAAATAAACATAATCTTTGGCGGATATCTATCCTTAATTTAAATTTAACAATTTAACTCAGCTTGCGGGTTTAGGATATAATAAAGGTGGTAGTGTCGATCGGTTTAGCTCACAATCTTCAAACAATAAAGCGTCTACTTTGATGAAATCATAAACCCCTCTGAAATTGCTAACCAGCAACCTGGTGACAAAAATTGGGAATCTATCAGGAATTCGGAATTACGCCAATCATTAACGCCTCTGGTGCGGTAACCCGCCTTGGCGGCGCACCAATGCATCAGGAAACATTAGCCGCTTTCACCGAGGCGGCCCGTGCATCTGTTCCTCTGGAACAACTTCAGGCTTCCGCCTCTCGAATTATCGCTGAAGCGACAGATACCGAAGCCGGGTTGGTTACTGCCGGTGCGGCCTCAGCTTTGACCCTAGGTGCTGCAGCTATTTTGGCTGGATATAGTTTGAAAAGGATGGAAACTTTACCACATTGCCAGGACTTTCCAGATCAGTTTGTCATTGCCCGCCAACAACGGAACGGCTATGATCACGCTATTCGGGCTTCCGGTGCACGTTTAGTCGAGGTAGGGTTTGACGAAATTAGGGCCAACGCCGGTGTTCGTCAAACCGAAACCTGGGAATACGAAGCGGCTTTTAATGCTCATACTGCCGGTATCGTTTATGTATACAGTTCCAAATCCGAACCGGATCTCAGAGAGGTGGTGAAGATTGCCCACCAATACCATCTACCGGTACTGGTAGATGCAGCGGGGGAACTTCCACCGAAAAGTAATCTTAAATCGATAGCAGCTACAGGCGCCGACCTGATCGCATTTAGCGGTGGCAAGGCGATCCGAGGTCCCCAATCGACAGGAATTCTTTGCGGCAACAAGGATCTTATCGCCTCTGCCGCCCTGCAAATGCTGGATATGGACGACCACCTTGAGTTGTGGGATCCACCATCTGATCTGATTGATAGAACGAAATTCGCAGGGATTCCACGTCACGGAATTGGGCGTGGTTTTAAAGTGCCAAAAGAGGAGATCATCGCCTTACTGGTTGCGCTACGCCTATTTATTTCTGGTGCTTACGATGCCTCCGTACTGACGGCAAGATCTATTCTTGAAAAAATTGTGCAGGGGTTGCAAGGCTGTCCGGTACAATGCACCATTCGGGATAAAGGAGATAACGAAAGCCTGCCCCTTTTGGAGATAAAAACGACTGATGGAGAGACTGCGATGAGAGTTTGTCGAGATCTTCGTTGTGGGAATCCCCCTATTTATCTGGGACATGGTGCAGTTAAAGAGGGGAAATTGCTGGTCAATCCGCTTCATCTGGATCAAAAAACAGCGGAGACCATTGTAACCAGAATCCACCAAAACTTCAACTGAAACAAAAAACCGTGTATGATGCAGTGGAATTAACCACTTGACCAAATTGCGATCCTGTCGGCATTTGAAATCTGGAAGCAGATGGATTGTCCAGCGAAGCCCGGTTGTCTAATGTAGCCGCTGGAATTATCAATCCGTCCTTGAAATCAACGATCGAACGCCTTTGATTCCCCAAATCGAAGGACACTTCGCTACCGAGTTGAGGCCAGGTCGAAGGTAAAGATGATCGGATTCCATCATAATGGGATAGACTATTATCACGAATCTCTGAGTTAACGTGTTCGGAGAAAATTAGGCCGAATAAAGTGTAAGACGATGCGATTTAACCTTCTCTTTGCCCTGTTGGTACTGATTATATTCTCAGCTTCTCTGTTTTCAGAGACAAATACTGTAGTAAATTCACAGACGATTGTGTCTTTGCTGCTGTTTGGCCTGTTGATATTTTCTCTGATGAGCATGGCCGATGCTGCGGTCGTTAACTGTTTGCGGCAGTGGTTCAGACAAAACCTTTTCTACGCGCTGGCACCGTTAGCTGTACTTTATATCCTGACCATCGGCTACATCGCTTTAGTAGACCAACTGACGACTTGGTCTGCCATAACACCGTTGATCTACCTGTTTCTACCGGCGCTATTATTGTGGTGGGATCGGCACTCACCTCAACATATCAACTGGCGCAACTTGATCGCTATACTTATAGTTTGGTTTTTTATCGAATTGGGGTTGGTTCCCAAGGTTGACATACCGCCGCAAAAAGGGATCTCATTTTTCTTACTAATCGCACTTAACGGCATCATCTTTATTTTCGTCGTCATACGCGGTTTGGACAGCGTAGGCTACCGTTTGCGCCCCAATATAGACGATTGGAAATATGCCTGTCTCTATCTCGGATTATTCGTTGTTTTTTTCGCCATTCCAATTGGGTTTCCGTCCTCGTTTATCCATCAAACGTCTGAGTGGCAGCCGTTCTGGAAATTCCCGGTTATTTTACTGGGAATCTTCCTGTTTACCGGCTTACCGGAAGAGATCTTATTTCGAGGATTAATTCACAATCTACTGGCGGGCTGGATGAGAAAGGGAACCCGATCTGAATTTCCGGCACTGTTGATTTCTTCAGTTATATTCGGCCTGGCACATGTGAATAATTCAAATCCGCCCTTTATATTGATGCATCTGTTTGGCACAGATTGGTCAATCCCGTGGGCGTATGTGATTTTAGCCACCATTGCCGGCGGGTTTTATGGACTGGCCTATATTCGCACCGGAAGTATTTTGGCCCCGGCTATTCTACATACCATGGTTGACGGATGGTGGGCATACTTCTTTAATGACAATTAGACAAGCCGGCCCTTGAAAATCTCGCCTCAAGCTAACCGACCCCGGTTGGGTTGCAGGGGGATAATAATTACCAACAGATAGATCTCGCAAGAGATATTTGAAAACACCTTCAAGGAAGATAGTAGAATGACAGACCAAAGTAAACCCAACGTAGTCTTTATCCTGACAGATGATCAAGGTCCCTGGGCAGCAGGTTGTTGTGGTAACGATGAGGTTCGAACTCCCAATATCGATCGACTGGCCTCGAGCGGCATGCGGTTTGAGAACTTTTTTTGCACCTCTCCTGTCTGCTCGCCGGCACGTGCCAGCTTGATGACTGGTCGGATTCCGTCGGCGCACGGTGTCCATGACTGGATTCGGGAAGGGAATATGCCTCCCACTGCCACTCCGTATCTGGACGGCTTGACCTGCTACACCGATACACTGGCCGAAAATGGATACACGGTAGGTTTAAGTGGTAAGTGGCATTTAGGCGATAGCCTAACACCTCAACACGGCTTTTCACACTGGTTCACGCTACTAACCGGAGGTAGCCAATACAATGACGCCGAGATGATTCGCGACGGAAAGGTCGAAGTCCAGCCGGGCTATCTGACGGACGTGATTACCGACGACGCCCTCAATTTCATTCGAGAAAATTCAGAGCGACATTTCTATCTCAGTGTCAACTATAATGCTCCTCACACACCGTTCCAGGGACATCCACAGGATATCGTCGACTCCTACGATGATTGCTCGTTCAAAACTTGTCCACAGGAGGCCGCGCATCCCTGGGCCATTCCAGGTTCTCGCAACCATTTGGGAAACCGGGAGTCGTTAAAGGGATATTTTGCCGCTATCACGGCTATGGATCTAAACGTCGGTCGGCTTATCGATCTGATTGAAGAACTCGGTCTGCGCCAAAATACGCTGTTTATTTTCAGCAGCGACAACGGTTACTCCTGTGGGCATCATGGGTTCTGGCACAAAGGCAACGGGACTTTCCCCTTGAATATGTACGAGAACTCGGTCAAAGTACCCTTCGTTATGAGTCATCCTGGCCGAATCGCCGAAGGGAAAGTTTCGTCGGCCATGGCGAGTCAGTACGACTTTATGCCCACGCTACTCGATTATCTCAGCTTGGACCCGGTTGTAGACGATCTCAGTCCAGGCCGGAGTTTCCATCCTGTTTTATCGGGAGATACCGGTGAAGCCAAAGACGAGGTGGTGGTTTTCGACGAATATGGCCCGGTACGCATGATCCGAACCCAAGAGTGGAAGTATGTCCACCGCTATCCTTATGGTCCACACGAACTTTACCATCTGCATAACGATCCAGACGAACGTAAAAATCTGGTGGATGAGAAATCAAAAACGGCGCTGATTGGCGAAATGCGTCAGCAACTGTCGAACTGGTTCGATCGATATGTAATTCCGCAACTGGACGGATCCCACTTCGCTGTCACTGGGGGAGGACAGGCCAGAAAAATCGACATAGATCAGTGTGGTGAGCGATCTTTTTTTGAGCGTGGATAAGGAGAAAATCAGCCGAATAAGCTGAATAAAAGGTACTCTAGTCCAATGGATCACCTAACGGAGCGAGATCACTCAAATCCTGAACACTGCTATTTTTCCGTTCTGTATCTAGCCAGGTCTGCAAATCGGATTCGATCCGTTCTTGTAGCAGTTGGTTCTGGATCAACTCCCGCACCGCTTCGTAAGGTTGATCCTGTGGGGCCGTCTTGCCTAGCAGCTTAGCAATCAGATAACCGTTAGGTGTTAGTTTGGGTTGGTTCAAACTGCCGGTTTCAAGCTGAGCAATGTCGATCCCTAGCTTGGTGTTGGCAGCACTAATTTGTGGTGTGTAAGCGACATGGACCACTGGTTGACCTTCTGACTTCGAGATGGTTTCCTCTTCCTTAGTCTGCGCTGTCTCTGCGTATAAGTCGGCAATTTGGCGAAAGGTACCTCCTTTCACCAATTGTTGATAAATCTTTTCAGCCAGCAAACGCGCTGCACTTGCCGTTTGAGGAGGAGATTCAGCAGGGGTCGAGATTAGAACGTACTGAAAGCGAATCTCGGCCGGAATACGGAATTGCGCCCGGTTTTTTTCATAATGGGTCAGTGCGGCCTGACTAATTTCCTCCCTGTCAATCCGGCTGGCAAAGCGGCGCGCAACGAAGTTTTCCAGAATCAACCGTCGACGTAACCAGGCTTGCAGATCTACCAACGTCAAACCACTCTCTGCTAGATCACGTAAAAAATGGGCCTCTGAATCGTATTTGGTCTGCATCTGTTCGACCTCAGCGGCGACCTTTCGATCCCACCGAACCAACAGAATTCCGGACCGATCTGCAGCTTGAAACATAATTTCCTGCTCAATCAAACTATCTAAAATCTGTTTTTTGATGGTTTCAGACGGATTCTCAATCTGTCGGATGGCCAATTCATTCTCAAGCATACTCAGCGTGATGGCATGTCCGTTGACATCGGCAAGCACGTAGTCGATCACTACGACTTCACCTACAGGTTTGGTACGACCTTCAGTACCGGCGACCAACAGGCTAACAGATAAAAATAAGCAATGGTAGGCAACAAACCAAAAGATACGGATCACCAGTTCAACTCCGATCTAAGATAGAACTTGTGTCGTAAATCAGGGAGTATTCCACTACTATGATCCGGCTGTGACAAGACAGTTGAAAGGGTATACCTCGCTCTCAAGCGGAGGCCGTGTATGGCCCACCGTCGGATTTGAAAATATACCTCCCGGGTCTGCCGTATTTTTTGAGTGTATGTAGTTTGGCTCAAACGAAGTCGCATTTCCAGTTCTACTGATGGAGTTAGATCCCATTCAACTTTACCGTAGGTGGAGGTGGTTTGTTGTTGCGAATCTGATCGACGGGCAGACAGAGTTAAACGAAGTCGGTCTACTGGATATAAGACGACAACACTGCCCAGATTGGTACGGTAATTTTGATTTTGCTCTGTCTGACGAAGTTTAGTCCAAATCTGCAATCGACAAAGGTGGTGTAGCTGCCAACTGGAAATCAAGTAAGTTTCCGCATCGGCTTCAGCTGTAGATGGATGTCGCCACTGGTCACTATAGAGACGAACCCAAAATTGTCGATGCGGTCGATATCGAACTTGAGCCAAGAGTCCGACTTCATCAATATCACCCGTTTTATCCTTAGAGGAAGCATCGTCTGCATCGGCAAAACCGCGACTGTGTGGATTATCGAACTGTATTCCGTAGTGGCGAGCCGATCCCAGAAAAGACAGCTTTCCAGCCTGAATCTCGGTTTCAAAGTAAGCGGCCATCTGTTGGAAACTGGCAGGATAACCTGTTGCGACCTCACCTCGGATTTTGGTTCGTATCTCCGAGTGGTTAAGTTCGGTTTGAGCGTAAAGGCCGCTGTAAGCCCGCCCATCGTTTAGGTTAGCTACAGTTGAGAAACGACTCCAGATTCGACTGGCGTAGGAAACCAGGCCGATTTCTGTTTGCGGGTTAGCTTGCAGAAAGATGGAACCTCCAACCAACCCTTCCCGGTAGGCGTCAAAGATACGGCGACTGCTATCCAGGCCGGTTCCCGATTTCGGTTGGGTAGATGGATAGTGTTGGTAGGAGGCAAAGAGCGCTCCCCCTACCTTCTCGCTCTGCCAAGTTGCTATCGCGCCTCTCTGCTTATGCGTGCTGATGGTCTGATCCAGATAGAGGCCCCGTGGACGAAAGCGACGAGCATCGTTGAAGACTAAACCAGAGCCAAAGCCGGCCGTAAAATGACCGACTACTAACTGAGATATAATTCGGTTTGGCTGAAACAAAAGATAGATTTTGGGAACTCGCCATTTTGGTGGATCGGCCAGAATATCAATGGAAGCTGAATCTGCGCCGGATTCCAGCCGGTATCGGCTCGCATCGTCGTGCTGAATCAGCAATCCGAGTGCAACATGTTGCTGCAACTGAAGACGGGAGCGAACGGTTGTTTTATGCGGTCGCTCATCGTTAGCTGTTTGGCTGAAGGTGGAGACAATCTGGGCCTTGACCTGCTGAGCGCTAATTTGGGTGAAAGCGCGTAGTAGATCGAACTGATCCACTGTTAGCTCTGGAATTTGTCTCACCTCGGACCAACTGTTGAACCGCCCTAATCGCTTGCGCTGGGCAACGATTAGAGTGGCCTCTGATTCTGACAAACCCGGAATCTGGCTGAGTTCCCTAACCCCGGCGCGATTGAGATTAATTGGATGGTTCAGCATCTCGATTATTCGCCACGCCACTTCATCCGAAACCAGTCCTTCGGCCTGTAACTGTTCCACCTCCTCAAAACTCTCAACCCTAAAATCGCTCGTACGGACGAAATCAGCCTGACTGGGCATTGACGACACAGCCGCTAACAAGTATAAGGCTAATGGCCATTGAATATGGAGAGTGGAGAACAGAGGGTGAAGCGGCTTCTTCTCAACTCCTAATCCTCCCTTTTCAGGTTTCAATCCAGTTCCGCCAGGATCAGGTTCGGATTACCTTTGACCTCTGGTGTCTGTCTTCTACCATGTAATTTCCGGGCCAGATAGGTAACATTTTCATCGGGGATGGAGGGCATGGTTAGATACGCACTGAGATCGGCTACACTAATCCGCTGGTCTTGATCTAAGTCAGCCTCGCCTTGCAGTCCTTTCAAAAAAAAGTAGGTGAACAGTCCGTGTTGTTGCTCTGGATACCAAGAACTGATCTGATCAGCGCCTGCTGCTGTAAAAATTGCGCCGCTCGCTGTTAGTTTCTGCTGGACCGAAGTTTCGATTTTTAATTCCGGGATCAAAAGTGGACTGGCACTTTGGTGCAGCGTGCCGATGTGAGTGCTTCCACTGAAACAGGCGTCGATTACGATGGTGATCGACCTGGCGGGTATCTCAGATAAATTACGATAGAGTAGATCCAGCCCGTAACCGGTTTGACGAACTAGTGTCGGATCGGTGTCTGCCGGCACAAAATAGGCTCGCTGGTTTTGTAGATCCGGTGCCCCATGCCCTGAATAGTAGACAAAAACATCTGACCGGTTAGGGATAACCGCTTGGCTTAGCTTTCCGCTTCGATCCTGAGCAGTACCAAAATGGGCTTCAAATTGGGCTTTGGTGGCATTGGTTAAGAAAAAGATGTTGCCCTCCTGATAACCAAGAATCTCCGTCAGGTAGGTTTGAATTGAGCGGGCATCGTTCTCAGCATAATCGATATCTGGAATATCCTGGTTAGTATAGGTTCGGTTACCAATCACCACCGCCATTCCAAACGGCCGGGAGGTACTACTTCGGGGTAGCCCTTGATCGACATCGCTAACAAATTGCTTTACTGGAGGAGTTGGCGGTTGTATCCCTGTATGCCAGCTACCAAGATTGAGTTGCGGCAGATCGACGGTCAGTGCTGTGATAGCACTGCTTGTTATCTGCTCGACAGCGGCTAATTCGACCTTTTCACGCCACTCTCTCATGGTCGAACTCAGGGGGGTTCGGTACCTCTTAGTGACGGCCTGTTGCCATAATACTTTACCTTCTCGTATCAATGATAGCTTTAGTTCAGCCCTCGTTATAATGGTAGGAGTACCGATTGATCGAGAAATCATCGCTAGTAACACGCCTCCAAAGGTGACCGCTAAACTGCTCTGTGTCACGGTTCCGCCATGACCAGAGAGCAGGCCGGCCGAACCAATAAAGATAGCCGTATTTGCCAGTCCATCCAGACGGAGGCTTGTCTTACTTCCGATCGGTTGCGACTTCAAAGCCAGAATCTCAGTTTTGAGAACCAGGTCTGTTTGCTGTACTTTAGTTGCTTCAACGTTAGAAAATAGACCTGACCTGGACACAACGCGTTGAATTTGTCGAGTCGCTTGCTGTTGCCAGGTTCGGCCAGCCGAATCTGACCGGAGATCGATAACCTGTTGTACAACCAGAGTTGTGTCGAGAGGATTCAATGAATTCGGCTGAATAGGTCCACCTTTGCTGCATCCGATCAGTAGCCATAGGCTCAGAACTAGATAGGGTGAAAAGAATGGTTTGACCAAAATGGGCCTCTTTATATCTGTGCGGTTATTTTATTGTGGGTATAACTGTGATCTAAATTGAAAAAGTTTACCATCATTTTGGAGTGGCGACAAACTGTGAATAGTGATTTAAACGCGCCTGTTTAGGTGAAATTCCACTATCATAGCTCCAATCTTGAAGGGATCGGCTAACGATACGGATGATTTAAGTTCCTAGCTTTGCCCCTGTGAAGGCCAAGAGTATCTCAACTTGACCCCTTCGATCTGAAAGGCTGGGCCGGACAACCATTTTGTGATTGCCAGCGCAGCGACTAACTCATGTCCGGCGAGTTCGTACGTTATCCAGCATGTTCGTATTTTTTTGATTTCTCCTGTATCACGATCTCTCCCATGTACCATCCTGCTTGCTAAAGTACTGTTTTTTTCTGACGGGCTATGGATTCTCACTATCATTCCCATTTAGCCGAGTGTTATTAGAAAAGCCGGAGAGGTAAGGTTTCCTGCTACTACCACTGAATTTCGCATTGACGGCTGACCACAATTCTGATATGCTGAATTCACTTTAGAGTTTACCAGGTGACGACTGTCTCTTCCTCTTCACGCTTTCTGATTGTCAGTATTCTCGCGGCTTCTTTCTTGACGCTGCTAACCAACCTCGAACACACCGCCATTCACTATTGGGATGAAGGGTTTCACGCCATGGTCGCCCGCAATTTAACCCAACACCCTTTTTTATTTACGCTTTACGATCAACCCTGGTTGCCCTTTGACTACAAAAGTTGGGGTAACAACTATGTCTGGTTACACAAACCACCGTTGGCTATGTGGAAGATCTGTATTTCGCATTGGCTATTGGGTTTCAATACCTTCGCGCTTCGTTTTCCCTCAGCCATCCTGGCTACGGTAGCGGTCTGGATTACCTACCGGATCGCCCGCGACCTGTTTACGGAAAAAGTTGGATTGATCGCTGCCTTTATGCAAGGCTTTAACCCCTTTCTGTTTGGATCAGTTCACGGTTATAAATACTCAGACCATATCGATATTAGCTTGTTATTTTGGGTCGAAGTTTCCTGCTGGTTGCTACTGAAGGCCATTCGGACAGGGCGTTGGCAAATGTACGCTTATTGTGGTGTGGCACAGGGATTAGCCTATCTGTCAAAGAGCTATCTGGCACTGATCACGTTCGGCGTCGCTGGCGCGGTTTGGTTGGCTAACCGAATCCATTTTCTAGATCTAGAAAAATCCTCCTCAGCGAAAGAACCTCCGATTCGTTTGAAGCATCTTGGGATTCAGTTGCTGGCTTCGCTGTTAACGATTGCACCATGGACTATTTACTGCCTGATCCGTTTTCCAAAAGAGTTTTTATGGGAACATAAACGGGTCTTGGATCATCTCTCAACCGATGTTGAGAGTTGGGGAGCAACCTGGGATCGGCCGTTATTCGACTACATGATCCTGTTCTATCCCGTCTTTTACGGCGTCCTATTGGTAGCAGTACTGTGTCTAATTTGGGTGATGATTAAGAACCGGAAGTTAGGCGAGTTCTTCATTTTAGCCTGGGCCATTGGTGTGATCATCCCTCACAGTTACGCTTTAACCAAAACACCTTCGGCTACCATAATTGGTGTTCCACCTTTGCTGATCTGTTTAGCAGTGGTCATCGGTCGTGCCCTGGATAGTGAAGACTGGGTCTACACTAGTGTCTGGGGAGCAACACTAATCGCAATCAATACAATTAAGGGCGGAAAAAGTTTAGTTGGTGGTCGTGATCAATTCGATACTCTAAATGCCTTTGCGCCTTATATTGACACCAATTTTTGGATCGTCCAGCAGATTGCTCTATCGTTGTTGGTTCTACCGGGTATTGCAGTTGTCTATTGGCTACTCAGTCGCCGGCAGTGGCTAAAGCAGATCTGGTTTTTTGCCCGGACATTGGCGATTGTGGTGTCACTGTTTTATGTGGGGGGATATATGGAATCAGCAATTCATGTGACACAGGTCAATCAGAACGATTCATACCATAAAGTAATTGGCGAACTCATTCGAGTAAAATTCCCGGCCAATGCCTGTTTTTTCATTGACGATGCCAGATACGGTTCACACTTTTTTCTAATGTATTACGCTAATCGATCTGTCTATCAGAGCCGATATACCGATAGTGAAAAAGGGGTGGCCGAGCATGATCTGGACCGTTTAGTTAAGCAGAGCACCGCGGCCGGAGCAGAAACATATTTGGTGGGAACCATGGGGCGAAGCTACGACTATCCAGTTGTCGCTGAGGGACGGGTCTACGACAGAGCGTATACTATTTACCGATTGGGCGGACAACAAGAAAGCGGAAGCGATTAAACACAACCGCTTCCGCCGGATGAAAAAGGAGGAAGTTTAACGCAGACATGCCCCCGACTGGACTCGAACCAGCACGTCCGTTAGGACACAGGCCCTCAACCTGCCGTGTATACCAATTCCACCACAGGGGCACTCGTAATGCGTAATTATAGTTAAGCCGAAACTGTGGTGTCAAGCATAATTCCGCACTAGGATGTAAGCCCTAGCGGATAATGGCGATGCTACCCGAGGTCGATATTTTACCGACAATTTCTGGGTTTAAGGTTTCGATATGGTACATGTAAATACCGGGTCGAACCAGATTGCCTTCCTCGTTTTTCCCATCCCAATCTACTTGGCTTGTTCCTTCGATGTGGTCGATTTTCCGGATCAAGTCACCTACTGGTGTATAGATTCTAATTATAACTTGCCCCATCAAATTGGTGAAGGTCAATTGGTCGTGCTTCAGCAAATTCAGTGGATTGGGATAGGCAAATACCCGTGACAAGTTGACCTCTGTTGAGGCTTCGTCCGCACTGCTGACATTGATCCGCTCTGTTGGTGCTGACATTTGGCTCTCTCGATCATCCTGGTTGAGTGCTGTTACCGAGTAGTAGTAGGCGGACCTGTCATAAACGTTAAGGTCGGTGAAGTGTAATTCGGTCTGATCCACCACAGTGAAATTACCTAATATCTCAGTCTGGTCAGCAGTTTTGAGTTGCTGAATCTGTTCCTTGGAAATGCTGGCAATTCGAACCCAAGGGGCAATACCGTTGTAACTTCGGTAAACGTTATAGCCGGCGATTCGCTCAGAAACCAGTGTCCAGTGAATGGCAATCGAATCAGGATCTGTTTTCTGCTCACTATACAAGCGGGAGGGTGGAAAGACCGGCAAAATTCGTACGGTGTCGGAATCGAAGAGGAGGGGTTGCATGGCTTCATCCAGAGGTCGGACTTGATAATGATATTCAACTCCTGTCTCCACCTCCACATCAGCATAGGCGTTGTCACGGACAACTTGTGGCGTAATCTGCCGAAATGAACTCTCTCCTGCACTTTTTCGTAACACGTGGTAGCCTGCCGGTTCGTACAGCGGTTTTTCCCAGGTTATCATCACCACCTGGTCTTTATCCACCAGCGTCACATTTTCGGGGGTCGATCCCAGAGAAAGTTCAATTGTCGAGGCTAGTCCATCAATTGGATTCTTAACCACAGGTAGTATTGTATAGGTGTAGCGCTTACCTCGTTCCACAGTAGTGTCATCATATTTTAAGCCATTGAGAATCCGAGGGCCGAGCGACAGCGGTTGTTTTTCACCCATAGTAAGACGACGGATATGGTACCCGTCCACGTAGTTGATGGCTGGGTCCCAACTCAACTTAACTAACCTTTTTGATCGCTCTGCAACTATGTTTTGCGGGGCAAAAGTTATCCACCTGGCCTTTTGAGCGTTGGTAATAAGCTCATCTTTAGTCTTGCCCGCCACCAGCGCAAAAGTAACTTCAACCGCTTTCCCTGCCCGAATGTCAAATGGCCCGGCCGAGATAATTGAAGCATAATCCCAGGCCGACCATTTGAGGGCTTCCAGATCGGCTTTAGTTCTTGCACTCACTTTCGAGCGAAAAAAACGATTTGGATCAGAAATCAGTGGTGAACGGTAGCTAGGGACAAGCAATGCTGTATTCAACTTTTGAGTGACTCGGTCTTTAATGGGAAATATCTGATGTGTTGCCAATTCACCATCCAGTAACACCACCCCCGCATGAACCGGATCGATTCCATCAGCGTCGTCACCATCATAGGTGTAGAGCATTTTCTGTTCTTTGTTCAAATCAACCCAATCTTTGCTAAAATCGGTTTTGGGGTCGCTGATCTGGTCTATGTTCCAGTCGGCGCAAACGGCAACATAGATACCTTTCAGGTCCACTGCCTCTGCGTTGGTGACAGTCAACTTGATTACCACAAAATCGTCTGCCTCCGGGTGGGTAAGGGTACTCCAACTGAGGATACTTTGTGTAGACAGCACATTTAGATCAATCCCGGTTGCTTTGTAGTTAGCCGTCGACGACTGTTTACCGTCAGGGCTTATTTCAAAGTTAATCTCCTCCTCGCTGATCCAATGACTTTTCCCGTCTAGGTTCCAACCCGCTGCGACCAGATTATCCTTAGTACCTACCCAAATGTCTGAGTACATCCCTAAATAGTGCCGTTTACCGTCGGCGGGGTACCTGAAATTGCCTGCGAGACTTCGACCATCAAAACCTGCTAGACCATGCCCCATGCTGGTATCAGATGACCGGATCATCGAAAAGGACAGGTTCCCCGCATTATGAGTTCTGATTTGAGCACGCAGACCCATAGTCAAAAGTAGGAAAATAGTTAGAAAGACGAACAATTGAAGTCTTCTCATTTTGGGGGAAACAACCTGGATCGCAAACCCAATTTAGCCATAACAACGAACGAATCATAGCAAACTGCGGAGATCGATGTCAAGCCTGTCGGACAGGATCACCCCAACAGGCAAATCTGCTGTATTGAAAATTAGATCTAAAATTATCTTTGGATCAATCCGTTCATGTTTTCATTGAATCCCGGTTCCCATCAAGCATACGGATGAGCGAAGAAAATGACGGTGTTTTTACGCCGCCCTAGGATTCGACTAATTTTCACAGGGTTATGATTGGCTTTGCAAAGAGCATAAATCTGGTCTGGTTCATTTTGGCTGAGTTGGATGTCTCTTTTTGATCAATGCCTCTCTTTCTTCTAGGCTTGAAAGGTGCTGACGCGACAATAGCTTTCCCTTCTTGCCCGGACATGGAGTTGCACTTGCCAGTTGAATTCAGGAATTATTTATCTTATCTGATTTGTTCTCGGCTGAATTAGACCAGTGGTATACACTTTATGTATGTACTGAATGTAGGTGTCTGGTCTGTAGAATAGAAGACAATCATGTCACCATTTTCACGCTTTTACAATTTGACTGATGACAAACAAAAGAAAATTCTGGAATCAGCCGTGTCGGAATTTACCCAACGCGGTTTTGATGGA
>Ga0208128_1000455_pt1 | contig 16699 bp, 13 predicted proteins | sample ETNtaG_35_FD_185758 | JGI IMG/M metagenome (GOLD analysis project Ga0208128, IMG submission 185758) | Marine microbial and viral communities from oxygen minimum zone, Eastern Pacific Ocean - ETNP201306PF51B (SPAdes) (version 2) | ecosystem: Environmental > Aquatic > Marine > Oceanic ... | reverse complement strand
AGTCCCGTAGATCGGGGGCGCGAGACAAAAGCAGGACAGGACCCTCGTTACAGCCGCCCCAGGGATCCACGGATCCATCCCTCGGAAACCGGATTGGTGTCAATGTGACCGTTGAACAAGAGGCTCTTGCCACCACCGGTGCCGCGCCATCGGCCGATGGCGTTCATGCGCTCACCACTGACAACGCCTAATTCGGCCTCGAGGCTCATATCGCGCATCACCGTTACAAGATTCGGCCAATGCACGCTCTCCCGGCGTCTCCGAGTAGCTTTTGTGGCGTACCATATCGGACAATATGTCCAGGCACGCGGCTTCATCGATGTTGTGGGCAATATCTAGGGTGTCGGTCACGTTGACCTCCCGGGATGTGTTGTTGGACGATCAAGGTGACGGGGATGATTCGGTGCCGGCCGGCACCGGCACGGCATCGAGCAGTGCCCGGGTGTAGGAGTGGCGCTCCGCATTTTCCGCTTCGTTGGTCTCAAACAGATCGACCAAGGATCCCCGGTACATTACGGCGATGCGGTGTGCAAGTTGGCGAATAAGGTTCAGGTCATGGGTGATAAAAATACACGTGGTTCCCGTGTCCCGCTGCAGGTCGACCAGAAGTTTGGCCACGGATGCCTGAACCGACACATCGAGAGAGGACGTGATTTCATCACAGATAACCAGTTCCGGCTCAGCGGCAAAGGCCCGGGCGATGGCGACGCGTTGCTTCTCACCACCCGAAAGTTGGTGCGGATAACGATCGGCAAATTCTTCTGGCAGGAGTACTTTTGAGAGTAGATCGCGAATGCGTTGCGGGATTTCAGAACGTGGCACAATTTTGTAGAGCTTCAACGGGCGCGATAGGATCTCCCTTATCTTTTGGCGGGGATTGAGCGACGCGTCGGGATTTTGGAACACGATTTGAACGGCTCTGCGGTAGTCAGTGTTTATGGATTTGCGAGTGGCGAATACACGTTCATTGAACCGCAGCGACCCGTCGAAATCTTGCAAGCCGGCGAGGACCTTGGCAATTGTCGATTTGCCCGAACCGGATTCACCGACAACTCCAAGAAGCTCGCGTAACCGCACGTTCAGCGAGACGTCGCAGGCGCCGTAGGTCAATTCCCGATCTGGCTGGAATATTCTTGTCAAGATGGAGGTTTCGCCATAGCGGACACTGACGCCCGTCATATTGAGCAGATCACTCGCCGATTCTTCCGGTGCGGGTGAGGCGATGCGCCGGTTGGGATGCGGAACGGCCGCGATCAAGTCTCTCGTATATTGGTGCTGAGGCGCGCTGAAAACCCTGTCGCAGGGTTCTTCCTCGACCACGAGGCCCCTGCGGATCACCGCGACATCATCGGCAATGCGCGATACCAGTCCAAGGTCGTGGGAGATATAGAGCGCGGTGACTTGGGTTTCCTCGCGCAGGCGATCGAATAGATCGAGAATTTGACGCGCGGTAATGATATCGAGGGCGGTGGTGGGCTCATCAAAGATGATCAGTTCGGGATTACAGGCGAAGGCCGTGGCTATTACAACCCGCTGTTTCTCGCCACCAGATGCTTGATGCGGATAGCGATCCATCATCTCAGCCGGTTTCGTGATTCCGGTAGTGGCCAGCAGGGCTTCACCTTCGGTCAGCGCCTGCTTGGGCGTCAATCCCCGGTGTCGGACCAAGACCTCGGCGATCTGATCGCCGAGGCGGATCACGGGGTTCAACGAGGTGCTCGGGTCCTGGAACACCATGCTGATTCGCCTGCCCCGTATTTCGAGAATCTCCTGGTGGGATTTGCCCCTAAGGTTTTCGCCCAGAAGCGAAATCGAGCCAGATACCTCCGAGGCATTGTCGGGAAGGTAACGCATGATCGCCCAAGCCAAAGAGGTTTTGCCCGAGCCCGACTCACCGACCAGCCCCAATGTCTGGCCGCGATTGATCTCCAAGTTGATTGACTTCAGGGCTTCGAAGGGCCCCGACGTGGTATTGTAGTTGAGCGAATAGTCACGAATCGCCAATACGGTCAATCCGTCCAACGACGCCTCGGCAGGCAAATTTCCCAATTTCTCCACCACCCTACCGAGACCTTCTCGGATCGAAGGCGTCGCGGAGCGCATCTCCAAAGAGGTTGAACCCCATCGCGGCAACGGCAATAGCAAGGCCGGGCACGGCCACGACCCAAGGACTGCGGTACATGAACTGCCGCGCCTCTGAGACCATCAACCCCCATTCGGTGCTTGGCGGCTGGGCGCCCATGCCAAGAAATCCGAGAGTGGCACCGATCATGATCGCAAAGGACACGCGGATTGTCCCCTCCACGATGATCGGGCCAATAGCATTTGGAATGACCTCGGACAGAATGATGTAGCGTTGCGACTCTCCCCTTGCGACCGCGGCGAGCACATATTCACGGGTCCGAATCGACAATACGGAACTGCGCGATATTCGCGCCATCCCCGGTGTAAATGCGATAGACACCGCCAACATGGCTTCTCCGGTACCGGCGCCCAACATGGTCACGATGAGGAGCACGAACAGAAGATCGGGAACGGCGAGCATGCCGTCCAGCCCGCGCATGATTACACTGTCGATCCACCCGCCAACGACGCCTGCCGTGACTCCAATCAAGGAGCCGGCAATGACGCTGATCATGGTTGCGCCCACGCCGAATGCGATCGTCGAACGCGCGCCAAACAATAGACGCGACAGCAGATCGCGCCCGAATTGATCGGTCCCCAGCCAATGATCGGCGGAAGGACCTTGCAGTCGCACGGTGGTGTGGAATGCCTGAGGGTCGTAGGGAGCGACGAGGGGGCCAAACAGAACCGCAAGGGCTATGATCGTGAGAAGAATCGCCCCGGCCACGCCGGCGGGATGGCGAGCGAAATCACTCAATAACGCACCCTCGGATCGAGCGCCGCAATCGCCAGGTCGGAAAACAGGTTGGAAAGCGCGTAGACGGCCGCCAGCAGCAGGGTAATGGCTTGAATCACCGGCAAATCACGATTCTCCAAGGCATAGATCAGCAAACGACCGAGCCCAGGCCAGGCAAATATCTCTTCGACAACGATAATACCACCCAGCAAGTAGCCGATATCCAGAGAAATGACGGCAACAGCCGGAGCGAGGGAATTGGGCAGGGCATGCCGTCTAATTACGGTTCTTTCTCGCAGCCCCTTGAGCCTTGCGGCCCGAATGTAGTCGCTCGCCAATACATCCGACATCTCGCTACGGACCTGCCGTGCAATGTGGGCCATCAGAATCAAACCCAAGGTCCCGGCCGGCAGGATCACATGGGAAACGAACCCGGGAAAACTCTCGTTAGGGGCGATAAATCCGCCTGCGGGTAAATATCCGCCTGCCGAGCCGGCCAGAAAAACCAGAAGCAGGGTCGCCGTTACGAACTCGGGCATCGCAGTTCCGACATAGGCGAAAAGTCCGATTCCGAGATCGACCTTCGAGCCTCGATATAGAGCCGCGAGAATGCCGAGCGGAATAGCGACGATGATAACGGTAACGAGTGCTGTCACCGCCAAAGATGCCGAATTCCAGAAGGCGTCGCCCACAACTTCGCCAACCGGTAGGGAGAGCCGAAGCGACATACCCCAGTCGGCCTGCAGGATGTTGCCGGCCCACTCGAAGTATTGAATATACCAGGGACGGTTGAGCCCGAGGACCTCTGCCAATGCAAGCAACTGATCCTCGGTGGCGTATTCACCGAGGATCATCACTGCTGCATTACCCGGCAGGATCATCGTAATCGCGAACACCGCGAAAGATACGATCACCAGCACCAACAAGACAGAGAACAAACGCCGGGTAAGGTACCCCAGACTCAAGACTTCAGTTCCGGTCGAGCCAAACCGATTCGATGTAGTAGACGCGATTCAGCGGATGCACGACCCAACCTTTCACACCATCCCGACTTGCTGTCAGCACATCCTGGAAGAAGGGAATAATGTAAGGCGTATCGCGTAAGATCAGCTTTTGTGCTTCGGCATAAAGTTGAGCTCGTTCGCTATCGCCCGGCGTACTGCGGGCTTTCGCAACAATGGCATCGAACTCCTTGTTGTTCCAGGCGGTATCCTCGTAAGAAGCGTCGGACGTTAACAACAAGGTAAAGGCACCATCCGGCGTCGACCGCATGCCCCAATAGGCCATGTAGAAGTTACCCTTGCGCCAGTAGTTGGCGAGGTAGGTATCATGCGGCATGGATTTGACGTTGATATCGAACCCTGCGGGCAAGGCCATTTGCTTGATCGCAATTGCGACTTGCCCCCGGATCGCTGGTCGGTTCGAGGCGACCAGATCGATTTTTATGCCATCTGGGTAGCCAGCGTCAGCCAGCAATTGTTTCGCCGCTGCAGTATCGTAGGGAATCTCGGGCGAGTCGATAACATAGGCGTATTCCGGCGAGAGAATGTTGTCCCGCGCCGGGCGCCCAAGCCCTTCAAGAATAACATCGACCAAGGTTTGCCGATCGATTGACATGGCCAGGGCCTTACGGACCCGGACGTCGTCGAACGGTTTTTGATCGAAGCGCATGACGACATTGACGAAGCGGCCGGAGGCCACGCGTAAGGCGTTGCTGCCGGGGGCTTTATCGATCCTATCGTAGTCGGCCTGCTCAACGGCCAGCAGGACGTCCATGTTGCCGGATAGGTAGTTCGCCGACTGGGCAGTGAGATCGGGAAACAGGTGGAGTTCCACGGCGTCGAGATAGGGCACACCTTCGATAAAGTAGTTATCGTTGCGCACAAGACGGGTCATACGTGAGCTATCGTAGGATTCCAACTTGAAGGGGCCGGTGCCGTTTGGTTTGTTCTCCAAATTCTCTTTTGGGCCGGCCAGCGCTTTGGCGGAGATGATGCGCGCGTTGGCATGAGCCACAGCGACCGGCAGGTCGGCGTAAGACACGGTTAGCGTAAAACGCACCGTCAGATTGTCAATCGCCTCGACCTTTTCCACCATCGTCAGAACCGACCTTGCGGACGCACCGCGGGCGGGATCCTGAATAGCCTCGAAGGTCGCCACCACGTCATCCGACGTCAGGGGGGTACCGTCATGGAAAGTCACATTGGGCCGCAGCTTGAAATCGAATACCGTCGCATCGGAATTTGCGCTCCAGCTCTCGGCCAGGTCCGGATGGGGGTGGTTGTCCATCCCGATCCGCGTCAGGCCCGAATACAGCATGTCGATGGCGGGGTATTCAGCCGGCCCGGACAAATTCAAGACATTCATGGTTGCGATGCGGGTCGAATGGGCGATCTTCAATACGCCGCCGACCTTGGGCGTTTCGTTCTGTGCGAATCCCGTGCCGGGAAGCGCAAGAACTGCCGCCAGACCTACGGCGACGGCCATACCCCGGACCATCTCGCTGTGAGTCTTAGTAAATTGCTTCAAAGATTTAATCATGATTCCTCCTTCAGATTTAGTACCAGCATAACTGGTTTACATGATGATGATGTTGTTGTTTAACCTAAATTAGGCCTGATATATCTCTCATATTATCGCCGACATGTCAAATATCGATTTAGTTAGAGAGAAGATCAGATCTATACCTACCTGATCAGCTAATAACCGACAACTCATCGGGCAATGGATTCAAGACTTCTGGTTTATCGTCAGTAACGAGTAGGGTATGTCCGACACCCATTGCGTGACCTGAATCGGTATTGGTAATCATCACATGATAAAAAAGCGTCATTCCTGGCTCACAGCACAGTGACGCGTTCGGATAGATCATTGGAGGAACATCCATTGAAGTTGGAGCACAGCTGATTCCAACTGAATAACCACACGCGCCATACCTTTGTTCCTTATAACCCGCAGCATCTAAAACACTCGCATGTGCTTCAAAGATTTCTCCTAATTGATTGCCCGGCCGAGCAGCATCAGTCATCTGAGACAGTGCGTCTCGTGCGACTTCATACATTCGCTCCTGTTGTGGGTGAAGTTCACCAAGAATAATTGTCCATTCAGTTTTGACGTTGTAACGACGGTACGACACAGGATATTCGACAACGATCTGATCATTCGCCTCAAGTAATCGGATACCAGAAATACCTCTGCCATACAGAGCACGCCGACCCGAGTTGAAAAGTGGTGCATTGGCAGGCATATCAGCACCACCTTCTAGTACAGTTTTTAGATAAGTCGCTTTTAGAGCAGTATCTGGGATACCAGGCTTTGCTACAGCAATGACATCGCTTAGTGATTGATTACAAAGTTCAGCCGCTTTACGTACATAAGCTAACTCGCTGTTGGACTTGCAAAGTCGGAGACGACGAAGAGGCCAAGAAATATCGACCAGTGTACAAAAACCGTCTAATGCATCTGCCACCCTTTTATGATTGAACCCAGTCAACCCATGAGTCGAAAGCTCAATTCCAACTTGTTTACCTGATAATCCTTTCTCGTTAAGGATTTCGCGTAACTCAAGAGCAGGGTTGGCTTCATCAGAATCCCACCAAATACGGATATCATCAATTATTGATGTATCACGAGCCTGAACTAAATCTGGTCGTCGTGTCAGAAGTGTCAGAGAATCTGTTTGGCTATCGAGAATTAAGCACTGGAAAAACACAAAACCGCCAGTGTCATAGCCCGTGAGATAGTAGTCAGTTTCCTGAGCAAACAACAGCGCTGCGGAGACTCCTTCAGTTTTTAACATGCCCCGAGCATGTGATAGACGTTCTTTAAATTCTCTATCCTCAAAATTCAATGTTTTATGTGCAGATTCGCTCATCCTCAATCCCCCGACAATAGTTTAGTAACCAACATTTAGGCTACCGTTCGATGACTAGTAAAGTCAATTAGCTATAGATACACGGCTACTTATTAGCTAGATTTATATGGTTTCTAATCGGGTCTTGTCTAGCCCTTAACAATTGTCATAAGAGTCTGAATTCGATCGACTATTATTCAATACACTATCCGTTCTCTTGGTTCATATTAGGACTTCGTCCGAGAAACGGCCAAAGGAAATTCACAAATGGATCATCAACTACTAGAAACTATCGATGAGCAGAAATGCCTTGCGTTTCTAGCACAAATGGTAAAACACAAAAGCTATACCGCGACTCCTGGTGAGACCGAATTAGCCAAATTTATGGTTGCACAAATGATGAGTATTGGTTTAGACGCAAAGCTACATAAAGTAGATACTGATAGGTATCAGGCCCTAGGCACTCTCAAAGGCACGGGTGGCGGCGCAAGCTTACTTTTTAATGGTCATCTAGACACAAATCCGGCAACAGAAGGCTGGACAGTTGATCCCTGGGGTGGCTTGATCGACGATAAATTCATCTACGGAATTGGCGTATCCAACATGAAAGCTGGAGACGCAGCGTACTTTTGTGCTGTTAAGGCTCTCCTTGATGCTGGGATAAAACTACGAGGTGATGTAATCCTAACGTATGTAGTCGGAGAATTGCAGGGAGGAATCGGCACCGTCAAAGCGATCGAAGATGGTGTACGTGCAGACTATTTTATCAATTCTGAACCGACTGACTTACAAGCCCTTACAATGCATTCAGGCGCATTTGTATTTGCCATCGAGCTAACTGGCATTACGAGGCATATGTCCAACCGAAATGAGGCTGTTGACGCCATTGTTGCAGCATGTGAATTGGTTCCCACTATTAACGCTATTAGTTTCAGCGGTGCGCTTAATAAAGAGCATGAATCCGTCAACCGTGCCAACATTGGTGTAATTCGGGGTGCTCTGTCACCTGAGTTTCATGATTGGCGCGCACCTCAAGTTGCAGATTTTGTTCGATTACTAGGATCAGCGCGTTATGCACCGAGTCAATCTGAAGAGAGCGTATTAGAAGACTTAAGATCAGCTTTAGACGACTTAGAAACAAGATATCCTGGGCTAAAAACAAAAGTATTCAAACACCAAGCAGAAGAGAAACCTTCTATGCTCCCTTTCGAAGTTTCGCGCGAATCTAGGATTGTGAAAACAATGAATAAGTCTTATAAATGGGTCCGAGGCGAATCTCAACCGACTGGACCCATCCCACCACCTTGCTTCTATGGTACAGATGCGGCTCATTTCCAGCACCAACTAGGAATGGAAGGAATTGTCTGCGGACCCGGTGGTCGTTACAACACAATGCCGGATGAACGAGTTGATATACCTGACTATCTGGACATGATTAAAATCTACATGTTAGCAATACTTGAAATTTGCGAAGTTGTCTAGATTAGAAAAGGACGCCTATTTATGAAGCAAAAAATACTTTTCCTGTTAAATGGTCCTAGTCGCGATACGGCTCTAATCGGCACGCATTTCGAAAATGCCAATCTCGATGTCGACTACTACTGGGCATACAACAATGAATTTCCTGATCGTCTAGATAGATACGGTGCAGTGTTTCTATCTGGTAGCCCACATGGCGCTTACGACGACGTGGAATTCATCCATAAGGAACACGACTTAGTTCGAACTGTAGCAAGTCGTGGTCTGCCCATCCTAGGAGTTTGCTATGGAAGTCAATTACTAGCTTCTGCTCTTTGCGGCTTCGACCAAGTGTTTCGGAGAAGTAGTTGTGACGTCGGCTATCACAACCTGTCTCGGTCTAATGAAACGAGAAACGATGCGATTGCCAAAGACCTTGCCCCTACTTTTCCAATGTTTGTCTGGCACAACGACGAAGTACGATCAGACCACCCAGATATGGTTATCCTTGCCAGCTCAGGGAATTGTCCAAATCAAATTTGGCGTTACAAAGATAAAAATATATGGGGTATTCAAGGGCATCCTGAAGTTACAAAAGATGCAGCAGCTAATTGGTTCGGAGCTCGCCGAGGCCGCCTAGAAACAGATGGCGTAGATGTCGATGAACTTATATCCAGGGCTGACAATGCGTCAAATTCAAAGACTTTGCTATCAAATTTTACAAAAGTTTGTCGAACTGAATTGTCAGGTCATGGATAAGAACCTTTGGTTTTCTCCTGACGAGTATTCAGATCAAAATCTCAAACTACAACAAGCCTTAAACAAAAGGGGATTACACGCGTTTTTGGGATTTCAAGCTGAGAGTGTCACTTGGCTAACGGGTTACTACACAAGAGTATACGGCGCATTTCAATTTGTCATTGTCCCAACGCAATGTGGACCGACAATAGTATGTCGGGACCAATAGCTTTTTATGTCAAAGCACGTTCTCTTTTTGAATGCTGCATATCTTGGTCTGACGGTGATGATCAGATAGGAACAGCGCTCTCTGTTATCGCAGATTGTGAATGGCTATGAAAGATTGACAAACTATTCCCGATGTCTACTCGTCACGTAGCAACGGAGGCGAGTTAAACTCGCCTCCGTTTGCCCGAATTTAATCAACAATTCCCTTTGTTCGATCAAACAAAGTTTCAAGGCTTAGTTGATTACGAAAACCACCAACGCTCCGGGACTCTGAGACCATCCATTTCTATATTGCTCGCAACAGGGCCATGGGCTAGCTTAGTCGTTGATGCCATGAGAAAGTCGGCAAATACGGGAACTACAACCCCACCCTCATCACGCACAATCAGCTGCATCTCGCTATACATTTCTGCACGCTTTTCTGAATTGAGCTCGGCTCGCGCCTCTACAAGTAACTTATTGAAGCGCTCGTGTGTCCAATGAGAATCGTTCCATGCCGCACCGGCTGCATATGCAGTTGAAAACATCATATCCTCAGTGGGTCGACCAAACCAGAATCCAGTGCACCAAGGTACTTTCATCCAAACATCATTCCAGTAACCATCACTGGGCGTTTGTTTCACCGTAATGTCGATACCTGCTTTTGCAGCGTGTTCCCGATAGAGAACACCAGCATCAGCAGCACCAACAAACGCTGCCTCCGATGCATACAATTCTAAGGAAATCTTAGAATGCCCAGCCTTATTGAGGTGATATTTTGCTTTGTCTGGATCGTACTGGCGCTGCGGCAAATCAGCATGATAACGATTTGCCAAACTAATTGGATGGTCATTTCCGAGAACACCCGTACCATGTAACAGCAAATCCAACATTGCCTGTCTATCAACCCCATGTTTTAGAGCAAGGCGTAGATCATTATTGTCGAATGGCGCCTCAATCGTACGCATAGGCATGGTGTAGTGCTGTGTGCCATTTGTCTGCACAACTTCGACGTCGGTATTTTTTCGCAGAAGATGTACGGTCTTGCGTTCAGCACGATTTATGACATCTACCTCATTTGTTCTCAATGCATTACTTCGTGCATTTATGTCACTTATAGAAAGTACCTCAACCTCGTCGAAATGCGCACGCCCAGATTTCCAATAGTTGGGGTTACGTGACGTAAGCGCCCTGACTCCAGCATCATAGGATTCAAGCTGGTAAGGACCTGTCCCAATTCCTTGGTTATGTTGATCAATCGACTTTGTTCCAGCAGGGAATATCGACATATGAAATTCGCTCGTTATGAACGGAAAGTCTGCGCTACCTCCAGATAGGTCGAATATCACCGTATCTTTCCCATCGGAGCGAACATCAACAATTGCCTGCATAAGCCCCTTAGCTCCGGACTTACTATCCTCACCACGGTGATGGTTAAAGGTATAAACAACATCTTCTGCATCTAGGGTTTTACCATTATGAAATTCAACACCCTTTCGTAATTTGAATATCCACTGAGATGCGTCTGGTGATGACTCCCAACTCTCGGCAAGCTCCGGTACAGTATTTCCTTCATGATCAATCTCTACAAGATTATTCATCAATACGCCGTGAGTGAGTACTGCTTGCATGATCGTTATCGATAAGGCAGGGTCCAACGCGTCACTAACTGCAGCATCAGTGATACCCATTCGTAGGCGCCCGCCCTTTTTTGGTGTTGCTGCCATTACACTAGCGGATGTCATCAAAGCACCTGCAGCAGTTGCTGTAAGACCTAACGCACCCATCGCTCCTAAAAATTCCCGACGATTTAAATGCCCGTCGCAGTACATCTGCTGAAACGTTTTAATAGTTTTCATCTCCTATCTCCTGAATTGTCCAAAGTAATAATTCCCAATTTTGGGGTATATGGAAACTAATATATCAGTTTTCATTATTATAAAGACATCTAGCTAACACGCCAGAATTCATTGTGCCAAAGACGATCTTTAGCTTCATCCGTTTGCCCATCCAGAATATTGCCTGACGACTGGCGCCTTGCATGGGTGTCATGGGTCGACAGCAAGACCTGAGTTTGCCTAACGAAGCTCGATCAGGCCCCTGTCGTAGTGAGTCAGTAGTTCGTACCCGTCATCGGTCACAGCGACGACGTCGCAATGCCGGAAGCCACCCACATCCGGAAGGTACACCGCAGGCTCGATGGTGATCACCATGCCAGGCACCAGTACATTGTCATTGTAGGGCCTGATCTCACCCTTCTCCTCGCGCCCCCAGAATGCACCCATAATGCCACACGAATGCCCAGGACCGTGAAGTTGATGTTGGTCATAACCAGCCCGTTCAAGAACCTCGATACAGCGCCTTGCTACGTCGCCACACCTCACCCCGGGCCTAACTGCCTCGAGGCCACGAGCGTGGGCCTCAATGACGGTCTCGAAAGGCTTTCTAGCAGGGTCGGGCAATGGCCCAATAGACAGGGTGCGCTCTTGGGAGACGTAGTAGCCCATCACCACTGACAGTATATTGAAGTTAACGATCTCACCGCGCCCGAGCCTCCGGCCAGTAGAAACCGCATGTGGGATAACGCTCCGAGGACCGGAGGCACAGGTGACCAAGGTGCCGAAGCTCTCGAGTCCCGGGAATCGTTCCACAAGTGCCTGGTCGGTGGCTACCAGGGCCTCGTTTGATATGTCCAGCTCGGTCCTGCCTTCTGCCATGGCCGCCATAATCGCTTCAGTGCCAACATCGGAGATCTGGCCATTGGCTCGCAGCAGATCCACCTCCTCCCTCGATTTCACCAGCCGCTGCTCCATCAGGGCGGTCGAAACATCGACAAAATCTGATCCCGGCAGAGCAGTATGGAGGGCTTCGTGCACACCGACCGGCAGGACATCTTTCTCTACCCCTACCCTATCGAGTGCGCAGCCACGTTCGACCAGCACTTCCTTGGCGATTGCCATTAGTCCTGCCAGAGAAGAACCCTCGTCACTGTAGAAACGTGAATCATTTATCCAGCTATAAAAGGGTACACGACCGCGTTCCATGCTGGGTGCGATGATGGTCGCCGGCCCATCAGCGGGCACCACAGTAAAGTTCAAGCGGCCCATGGGTATCATCCAGAACCCGGCGTAGTAGAGGTTGCCGTGATAGGAGGAGACGATGACGACGTCGATTTCCTCAACCTTCATGATCTCCTGCAATCGCTCGACCCGGCCGAGCATCTCGATATCACTGAATATCATGTTGCTTTCTCCCTGATCCGTATTACCCAACCCGCGCCACTAGAAGGCACTGTCAACTTACCAATGCGCAAAAGTAACTTAGTTACTGAGCCTACTCTATCCGGCACTGGCCTGCTCCGAGTTACCGGCGGTTATACATACTTCGAAGGTGCTTTCCAGCGTGCTGAGATCGACCAGAGTCTTTGCCACAGGGTCATGGAAAGGCTCTCGTTCACCGCGAAACAGGACTCCGACGAAGAAGTTGTCATCGGTCATCAGACGTCTCGCCGCCTGCGCGGGATCCGAAGTCGGCTCCACCGGTGCAGCGTGCACCATTTTCTTCCAGTGGCGCTGCTCGGGCTGAAAGGTCAGGCACGGGCTCAGCACCTGGACGAAGGAAAAGCCCGGGTGTTGGATCGCCTCAACCAGGATATCGGCCGTACTCCCGGGATTACTACTGGTGGCCCGGGCAATGAAGTTGGCGCCCGAGCCCAACGCCAGTACCAGGGGGTAGAACGGGTTCATGCCCGGCCCTTCCGGAGTCAACTCGCTTAGGCCCCAGTCCGGCGCCGTCGTCGGTGAAGCCTGCCCCTTGGTCATGCCGTAGACCTGGTTATCCATCACAATGTAGGTGAGATCCACATTGCGTCGACAGGCGTGTAGAAAATGGTTGCCGCCGATAGCAAAGCCGTCGCCATCACCACCAGCCACCAACACTGTTAGTTCTGGCCGGGCTAGCTTGAGGCCCGTAGCCAGTGGCAGCGCCCGGCCATGCACACCGTGAAAACCGTAGGCATTGAGATAAGCTGGAATGCGCGAGGAGCAACCGATCCCCGAGACCACGGCAACGTCCTCGGGTGGTACCTGAAGAAAGGCCAGTGCGCGGGATATAGCTGCCAATACCCCGAAGTCACCACAGCCCGGACACCAGATGGGCTTGATATCCGACTTGTAGCATTGTGCAGAGAATTTCTGCCTCGCCGTATCGCTCATTCGCTGTCCCACGATTCCAGTTGGGCAACGATCTCGGCAGGATAAATAGGTAGCGGACCGGGCCGGCAGAACGACCGGGTATCCCCTGGTAGATCATAGCAGGCTCTGAGATAGCGATAGAACTGGCCGCCGTGGCTATGCTCGACCACCAGTACGCGCCGCACACCACGCAGCGCAATCGCCATCCGTTCGGGTTGCTCCGGCGCCAGCAACCGCAGCGCTATCAGGCGCAAGTCATCGCCAAGCTCCCGGGAACAAGTCAGGAGTTCCCGCGCTGCACCAGTGGTCGCACCCCAGGTAATGATGGCGGTCGAACCGTTACCCAGTATCTCCGCCCAGTAGTCCCCGTAATCAAAGCGGGTTAATTTCTCTTGTCGCTTACCTAGTTGCTGCAAGTGGTCAGCAGCACGCACCGACGGGAGACCTGATTCATTGTGTTCAAGCCCCTCTGCTGTGTACTGACCGCCGGGCATCCCTGGAAAGCTCATCGGCGACACGCCCTCCGGTGTCAGTCGGTAGCGCTGATAGTCATCTTCCAGAAGGTCCGGGGTATCCCGAGTCGTATGAAACAACCAATCGTCTGGCTTATCATCTACCGCCCTGGTCTGGCCGAGAGCCTGACTCGATAGTACGATCGCTGGCGATTGCAAGCGCTCGGACAAATGCACGGCCCATTGCGTGACGTTAAGGCAATCGTTAACTGAGGTGGGTGCCACAACCAAGTGCGGCGCATCACCCGGTAAGCCGTAGAGCGCAATGTTGAGGTCGGATTGCTCCGACTTGGTGGGAATACCGGTGGAAGGGCCGCCACGCATGACATCAATGACCACCGCCGGCACCTCGGCTGCCACTGCCAGACCGAGCGACTCCATCATCAATGCCAAGCCTGGACCGGAGGTCGCAGTAACAGCTGGCACACCGCCAAAGGACGCGCCAATTACCTGGTTCACCGCGGCCAGCTCGTCCTCTGCCTGGATGAAGGTCCCGCCGATTTTCGGCAGGGCCGAAGCCAGCCACTCCAAAATTTCGGTGGCTGGCGTGATGGGGTACCCCGCTGCAATCCGGACGCCGGCGCGAAGTGCCCCAAGCGCTGCCGCCTCGTTACCAGTGATGGACCAGCGCCCGGCTCCCAGCACAGTCGGTGCTTCCGGTAACTCCAGACCATTGCCCGGTGGTGCAGCCGCAAACCCGGCATCGACGCCTTCCATCCCCGCACTAAATCGGTGGTCACCCTGAAATATCTTCTCCAGCTCGAGCTGGATGTATTTGTGTGGGATTCGGGCCAGTTGGGCGGCAACACCCAGAGCCACCATGTTCGTTCGCCCACCCGAGACGGTGGTAGCAAGTTTCTTGAACGGGACCTCTACACAGCGCGCGCTGCTACTGCGGATGCTGGCGGGCACCTGCCCCTGAGCCGGATCGCTGACCACCATGCTGTGTCGAGTAAGCAACATCTCGTCACTAAAGCGGTCGATGTTCTTCCAGTCCAGTGCTAGCAAGAGATCGCAATGGGCGGACTCTGATTGTATGGGTTGCGCAGATAGGCAGACTATTGAGGCGACCTCACCGCCGCGGATCTGAGGTCCACTGGAGCGCACCATGCGCGCATACCAACCGGTCAGTGCCGCCGCCCCTAACAAAATATTACCGACCGTTACTACGCCGGCGCCACCGCTGCCGGTCACTGTGATCGATAATCTGTCTTCGGCCATGAGCCTGTCCGGTGCGCCGCTTAAGCTGGTGTACCGGTGCAATAGATACCCTTTCTCCGATACCCATACGCTCGGAGTCGTGGCTGGATCTGCACCGGGATCTGGTCAATCAAGCTGGAAAAGGTCTCTTTGGCAACGACGATGCGCCGCCTTCCGGCGATCTGCTGCCACATGGAAACCGGGGCGTCGAGAACAAAGCACAATACGTTCTCCCCGAAGCGAAGCTCAGACACAAATGAAAGGCTCATGCTGGCAAAATAGTGGATAGCCCGGGCTCAAAACATTTCTCTTTGTTACTCTCCAGTACAACAATATCTGCACATGCTGCAAATCTGAATTCAAAGAAATTCCCAGGAGTTTTCACGAATTGGCCTAGCATATATTTGCCCCGTGACTATCACCCTGTACCAGATCAAAAAAATGCGCATTCGATGGCCGCGTCGGCCTGCGTGTCAATGCGACTCCCATGAATGCAGAGCGGGTCCTGGATGCCATGATTCGCAAAGCTCGCGAGGACCGGCAAAGAGGTGTGGCATCAGCCTTGACTATTGATCAGGTTCTCACAGCGGATGAAAGCCATACTTACCCAGGGTGGAATTTAGAGGCACAGAGAAACTACTTATCGGGAAAAGTGAGAAGTTCCACCAGTTCAGAAACATCCTCAAGACGATCCAGTGACAAAGTCATATCAGCGGCCCTTTCCACCGTCTCACGGGAGAAGGTATTGGCAAAGTCCATGCAGTCCATATATTTTTTCGTTACTTCGTCGCTGGACAACCTCTGTGATGGGTCTCCCTTGGCATCAACACACACTTTCTCATGTATCGTTCCATCTTTAAGACGGATGGTAACCGGGCTATCGAAAGCAAAGTAGCCGTCTTCCCATTCGGAATGCACATCTACTTTTACCTTTTTCCGAGCTTCTGCAAATCTTGGATCCTGCGCCTTGGCATCGCTATAGCTGTCTAAAAAGACTTTCTGGTCGAAGAAACAGGCTACGGTACTGTGCGGTAGACTGAACCGGGCATCTTCGCCAGTTTCCGGTTGAGGATACTTGAGATACAACGACACCGTACGATTGATTCCATGCTCGATGCTTTCCACGTCATTCCATGAAATGTCGTGCTTGTCGATCAGATCCAGAACACCATCGATATTGCGCTGCATGAGGTAACAGCAAGGATATTTCTTGATACCGATTTCATAAACGCGGTAACCCTCTCCCAGCGGTAAATCAAATTCAGGTTGACCGGTCCACAGGTCCATAAAACCGCCCTGGCCTTCGAGTATGGTGGGATTTCCTGTGAAGCCGAGTTCAGCCAGCGTGGCTGCACAAATGCCGTTCCTGCCAGCAAATCCCGCTTCAATCAGATGAGCTCCAGCACCTGTTTGCCGGGCAATCCCATTGGCCTGGGAGGCGGCAATACTCAAGGCATGGGTGGTTTGCTCCACATTGAGCTTCAACAGTTTGGCGGCCATGGCTGCGGAACCGATCGTCAGACAGCCTGCGGCATTGAGATACCCGTCGGCGATCGCTTTTTCAGATGCCATACCGAGTCTTGCCCCAACCTCATAGCCCAGAATGTAAGCTTCGATGATATCTTTTCCAGCTAGATTGAATTTCTCCCCTACGGCAAATACGGTGGGCCAACTGCCA